>Ga0116226_10000034_pt1 | contig 89565 bp, 86 predicted proteins | sample S1TSphfallax_FD_89692 | JGI IMG/M metagenome (GOLD analysis project Ga0116226, IMG submission 89692) | Host-associated microbial communities from peat moss isolated from Minnesota, USA - S1T2_Fa - Sphagnum fallax MG | ecosystem: Host-associated > Plants > Peat moss > Unclassified | place: USA... | reverse complement strand
GGCCGGCCGACAGGAACTCATCAACCCCAGCGACCGTCGTGCGCCGCAACAGCGTGCTTTGCTCGCATGGCTGGCCGAGGCCGGTCCGTCCACGGCCGCCGAGTTGCGCGTGCGCTTCACGCCCGCGCAACTGCGCGCCGCCGCCGCGCGCGCGTGGATTGCCCCGGCCACCGAAACGCACTCAGACGGCGCAGCGCCCGCGTTCACGGCCGAACCGAGCGAGGTCGATCTGACGACGGCGCAAGCGACGGCCGTGGCCGGGATCGCGGCCTCGCTCGGACGTTACGCGGCGCATTTGCTGTACGGCGTGACCGGCAGTGGCAAGACGGAGGTTTATCTGCGGACGATCGCGCGCGCGATCGCCGACGGCGGTCAAGCGCTCGTGCTCGTGCCGGAGATCGGACTGACGCCGCAATTAGTGGCGCGCTTCGAGCGACGGTTCCGCAGCGGCGTCGCGGTATTACATTCGGGACTCGCCGGCGTGCAACGCCGCGATGCCTGGCGGGCCGCTCACAATGGTGAGGCGCGCATCGTCATCGGCACCCGCTCGGCGGTATTCGCCTCGTTGCCGCGCCTCGCGCTGATCGTCGTCGACGAGGAGCATGACGCCTCGTACAAGCAGCAGGAAGGCTTTCGTTATTCGGCACGGGACCTCGCGGTATTGCGGGCGCAGCGCGCGAACGTGCCGGTCGTGCTCGGCTCGGCCACGCCTTCCTTGGAGACGCTGGCCAACGTGGATCAGGGCCGCTACTCGCAGCTATCCCTGCCGCAGCGGCCGGGCGTCGCGCGCGCGCCGACGATGCGGCTCGTGGACTTGAAGAGGCATGCCTGTGAACAAGGCTTGTCCCAGCCGGCGATGCAGGCGATCGAAAAGCATCTAGTCGCCGGGGGCCAGGTGATCATATTCTTGAATCGTCGCGGCTATGCTCCCACGCTGTTTTGCAATCAATGCGGCTGGGTTGCGCCCTGCGAGCATTGCGACGCGCGCATGACGCTGCACCGTCGGGCAGAGCGGCTGCGCTGTCATCATTGCGGCGCCCAGCGGGAGGTGCCCATCGTTTGCGGCAATTGTCGGCATCCGCTCTTGGCCGTCGGTCAGGGGACGGAGCGTGTCGAGGAGAGCCTCGTGCGTATGTTCCCGGATGCGCCGCTCGCACGACTCGATCGAGACACCGTGGGGGCACGCGGTGGCGCGGCCGCGGTTCTCGAACGCGTGCACGGCGGCGAGGCCCGCATCCTGGTCGGCACCCAAATGCTGACCAAGGGCCATGATTTTCCGCATGTCAGTCTGTCGTGATACTCGAGGCAGATCAGGGCCTGTTCGCGAGCGACTACCGTGCGACGGAACGGCTCGCGCAAACCATCATCCAGGTTGCCGGTCGTGCCGGTCGGGACGCGCGCGCCGGTGAGGTCCTGATTCAGACCGCGTTTCCCGAGCATCCCTTGCTGGGTCGGCTGGTCACCGACGGCTATTCGGCCTTCGCAGCAGGCGCCCTGACCGAGCGCCGCGAGGCAAACTGGCCTCCGTACTCGCGGCTGGCGCTGTTGCGGGCCGAAGCCAAGGATACGGACCGCGTCGACGAGTTCCTGCGCGTGGCCGCCGGCTTGGGGGCGGCGGCGGATGTCACGGTACGGGGGCCCGCGCCGGCGCTGATGGCACGCCGCGCCGACTATTTTCGCGCACACTTATTGGTCGAGGCGGGGGGGCGCGCCGCCTTGCAGCGGTTCCTGTCACGCTGGTTGCCGCAGATCGAGGCCCTGGGCGCTCCACCCGGCTTGCGCTGGTCGATCGACGTCGATCCGCTCGAAGTGGATTGAGCCGTTTCGGGTAAACTCTGCGGCCTTTTCCATGGCCAACAACACGCGATGGTATCGCCCGTGAAGAACTTGATCGAATCCTTGCTGCAGCAGGCCATTCTGGCCCTGCCCGAAACCATCGTGCCCGTGGCGGCGCGAACCTTGAGCTTCGAGGTCGAGCATACCCGCGACCCCGCGCACGGCGATTTCGCCAGCAACGTCGCCCTGCGCCTCGCCAAGGCCACGCGACAGAATCCGCGCGGGCTCGCGAACGCGATCGTGGCTGCGCTGCCGGCCAGCGACGACGTCGCGAAGGTGGAAGTCGCGGGCGCCGGGTTCATCAATTTTTTTCTGCGCGACCGGGCCTACGCGCGCCAGATCGAACGCATCCTCGCGGCGCCTGCGGATTACGGACGCTCGAACCTCGGCTCGGGAGCCAAGCTGCTGCTCGAATTCGTCTCGGCAAACCCCACCGGTCCGCTGCACGTCGGTCACGGCCGCCATGCTGCCTTCGGCGCGACACTCGGAAATTTACTCGCGGCCGTCGGCTTCGACGTGAGCCGCGAGTACTACATCAACGACGACGGACGTCAAATGGACATCCTCGCGGTCAGCACCTGGCTGCGCTATCTCGAGCGGTGCGGGGAAAGCTTCCCATTTCCGGCGAACGGGTACCGCGGCGACTACATCGCGGCGATCGCCGCCCAGCTGTTTGCCGCCCGGGGCAGCGAATTGCGCAGGCCCGCCGCCGAGGTCTTCGCGAATCTGCCGCCGGACGAACCGCAAGGCGGCGACAAGGACAGCTTCATCGACGCGCTGATCGGCCGGGCGCGCGCACTGCTCGGCGACGAAGCCTTTCGCGCCATCTTGAAGCTCAGCCTCGACGATATCCTCGGCGACATTCGCGCCGATCTCGAGGAGTTCGGCGTGCGCTTCGACCGCTGGTTCTCCGAACGCTCCTTGAGCGAGGACGGCTCGGTCGACCGTGCGCTGCAGTCGCTGAAGGACGCGGACCACGCCTACCTCAAGGACGGCGCCTTGTGGTTCAAGAGCACGGATTACGGTGACGAGAAGGATCGTGTCATGGTGCGCGACAATGGGGTGAGGACTTATTTCGCCTCCGACATCGCGTACGTGCTGAACAAACTGCAGCGCGGCTTCGCGCATTTGATCTACGTATGGGGAGCGGATCATCACGGTTACATCGCGCGGCTGCGGGCCGGCCTGGTGGCACTCGGGGGACCCGCCGAATGCTTCGAGGTGCGCCTCGTGCAGTTCGTCTCGCTGTACCGCGGTGGCGAGAAGGCGCAGATGTCCACCCGGTCCGGCGATTTCGTGACGCTGCGCGATCTGCGCAAGGAAGTCGGCAACGATGCAGCGCGCCTGTTCTACGTCATGCGCAGCAATGATCAGCATCTCGATTTCGATCTGCAACTCGCGACGTCCCGCTCGAACGACAATCCGGTCTATTACATCCAATATGCGAATGCCCGGGTCGCGAGCGTCATGCGCCAACTCAAGGACCGCGGCCTGACGCACGACGCGGCCGCAGGCTGCGAGCGGCTCGAACTGCTCGCGACGCCGCAGGAGCAGCAGCTAATCAAGCGCTTGTGCATCTATCCGGAGATCGTCGAGCAATCGGCGCTGCAGCGGGCGCCGCATATGCTGGTGCACTATCTGCGCGATCTCGCGAACGACTTCCATACGAACTACAGTGCGCATCAATTTCTCGTCGACGAGGCGCCGCTGCGCAACGCGCGACTCGTGCTCGCGCTTGCGACCCAGGTCGTGATCCAGAACGGCCTGGGACTCCTCGGAGTCTCGGCGCCCGAGACGATGTAGACCTCGCTTGGCGCGCGATTACAAACCCAAGCGCAAGCAACCGGCGGGTCTTCCCGGTTGGCTGGGCGTGTGTTTTGGTCTGCTGGCCGGACTTGCAGTGGCCGGCTTCGTTTACCTCAAGGATCACCGCGGCGACGCGCCCCCGACGCAAATCGCGAAGACCAGCGCGAGGAAGGTCCACGGCGAGGCACCGGAGGCGGATGCGCGCCCAGGAGCCACGGCCGGCGACCCGGCGAAGTCCTACGAGTTCTACAGCATGCTGCCGAAATTCGAGATGGTCGTACCGGAGAAAGAGAAGGACGTGCGGCCGGACATCAGGCCGGCCCCGGAAACTCGGCCCGGCACCTATGTCCTGCAGGCGGGCTCATACAAGAATTTCGCGGATGCCGACCGGATACGCGCGCAACTCGCGCTGCAGGGCATCGAGTCGAAGGTTCAGAAAGTCTCCGTCGACAACGATACCTGGCATCGCATTCGCGTCGGGCCGATAACCAAGCTCGACGAGTTGAACCGTTTGCGCCAGGTCATGCGCAAGGCAGATGTCGACGTGCTCGTGATTCGGGTCGGCGATTGATGCATGTACGCTAGCGCACCGACGTCGCGATCCGGCGCTCTATGGTGATCCGACGGAGCTTGCGGAGATCGGCGTGGACGAGTTATTGGCTTATCTTACTAACCGCTTGCAGCAACTCACGGCGGGCTGGCTCGGCCCGGATGCGGAGCGGCCGCTGATCGGCTCCGTTACCGCCGCCGATCTGCTCATCGTCGCGATCTTTCTCGGGGCAACGCTGCTGGCGAACGTGCTGGTGGGGTTCATCATGCGGCGGGCCAAGCGGTCGGGCGCCGGCCCGCTCGATCGGGCGCCAGGCGGGCCGGCTCTGCGCCACCATGCCTTCGTCGCGCTCGGCAAACCGATCTACGTCTTCCTCTGGGTCTACGGTGTCTACTTCGCGGCGACTCCCGTACTGCTGCGTCTGCGGCCCGAGCATGGCTTGACCGTGCTGCGCAGTCTCCTCGATTTGCTATTCGATCTCGGCGGATTGATCGCCCTTTTCTGGTTTCTATTTCGCGCCACGCACGTGTTGCAGTCGCATCTGGCCGTATGGGCGGCCGCGACGCCGGGCAAGATCGACGACCTGCTCGTGCCGCTGGCCGGTACGACGCTGCGGATCCTCGTCCTCGTGATCGGCGTGACACTCGCGATTCCGATGCTCGGCGCACCGCCGCAGTTCGCCAACGTACTCGCCAAGCTCACCAGCATCCTGCTGATTACCGCCGTGGCCGTGTTGCTCGTGCGGGCCGTGGCGATCTGCGAGCACGTCGTGCTGATGCGCTTCGACCTGACGGTCGCCGACAATCTTCGCGCCCGCAAGGTCTACACGCAGATCCACGTGATCACCCGCGTGTCCTACGTCACGATCGGAATATTCGGGGTCGCCGCCACCCTGATGTTGTTCCAGGAGGTTCGGCACGTCGGCACCAGCCTGCTCGCGTCCGCCGGGATCGTCGGAATCATCGCCGGCGTAGCCGCGCAGAAGACGCTCGCGAATCTGTTCGCCGGATTCCAGATCGCGTTGGCGCAGCCCGTGCGCCAGGACGATGTGGTCGTGGTGGAAGGCGAGTGGGGACGCATCGAGGAAATCACCCTGACCACCGTGGTCGTGCATATCTGGGACGATCGCCGCCTCGTGTTGCCGCTCAGCTACTTCATCGAGAAGCCGTTTCAGAATTGGACCAGAACCTCCTCGGCCTTGCTGGGGTCGGTATTCCTCTGGGTCGATTATTCCCTGCCGCTCGACGCGGCGCGTCAGGCGCTGGCGCGGATCGTCGAGGCCAGTCCCCTGTGGGATCGACGCTTTTGGAATTTGCAGGTCAGCGATGCGAGTGAGCGAACCATGCAGCTGCGCGTGCTGGCGACCGCTTCCGATTCGTCGCGGTCCTGGGACCTGCGCTGCGAGATTCGCGAAAAGTTCATCGCCTATATCCAGACCCACCACCCAGGGTCGCTGCCGCGCCTGCGCACCGAAGTGTCCCGCTGGGACGCGCCGGCAAAGACCGCGCCAAACGTCGGCGATTGACAAGCGGAATCGTCATGCAAGAATGCCGCATGTACGTAGAGAACGGCCGCAGCGCAGGCTCACCGGAGTTGATGCGGCTGATCCTGGACGAGCTCACCGCAGGCTGATGGCGGCGAATGCGCTCAAACTGATTTCCTCGATGGCGACACGCGCCGTGCTCGCCGAGTTGGCGGCAGACTATGAACGGGTCTCTGCCCAGGGGATCGCGTCCGAAGCCGCCGGCGGCGTGGACGTGGCCAAACGCGTGCAGTCGGGAGAACCGGTCGATATCGTCGTCCTCGCGGGCAATACCATCGACCAGTTGATCGCCGGCGGCAGCGTACGCCCGGGTAGTCGCGTTGACTTGATCCGGTCCGGCATCGGGGTCGCGGTCCGTGCAGGCCGGCCGAAGCCCGAGATCGGCGACGAGCAGTCCTTGAAAAACCTGGTCTTGGCAGCCGACACGCTCAGTTATTCGACGGGTCCAAGCGGCGTTTATCTCGAGACGCTGTTCGCGCGCTGGGGCATCTTGGAGAGTCTGCGCGCACGAATCGTCGTGCCGCCTCCGGGCAAGCCGGTCGGGTCGCTCGTGGCCGACGGCAGCGTGGCGCTCGGCTTCCAACAACTGAGCGAACTGTTGCCGATCGACGGCATCGATATCCTCGGACCGCTGCCGGCCGCGATCCAGCAGATGACCGTGTTTTCCGGCGGCATAGCGACGTGCAGCGCGCGGGCCGCCGAGGCCCGGGCCGCACTTGCCTTCATGGCATCGCAGGCGAGCGCCATGGTCAAGGAGCGGCACGGCATGGAGCACATCGCCTCGTGAACCGGTGGCTCGCGGTCGTTTTGGCATGTTGCGGCCTGCTGTCGGCCGCGCTCGCGTCGGCCGAACAACAGGGCTTGAAATTCGTCGGTCGCTGGGTCACGGCCGCCGACGGCGCGGTCGCAACTTACGCGGGCTCGACGGTGCTGCTGCGATTTCACGATTCCGTCAGCGTGGCCGCCGATGTTGCCATTTCGGACGTCCGATACGGGCAGGAGTCCTTCGTTTCAGTGACGGTCGACGGCGGTAAACCCGTGCGGATCGGACTCCTGGAGGGTCGACATCCCGGCATCGTATTTGCCTCTAATTTGTCGCGTGGCCGTCACGTCGTCGCAATCCGCAAGGAAGGTGAACCGCGGTTTGGCGCTCTGCATTTCGCCAATCCACGGCTCGAAGTGTCCGGCAAATGGGATCCGATCTCGGATTATCGACCCATCGTCGAAGTGATCGGCGACAGCGATGCGACCGGAATTTGCGTGCTCGGACCCGACAGTCCGCTCGATGGGGTCAGCATCAATGAATCGCGCTGGGGCTCGGAGACCGATTCCTGGGTGGGACGATTGGAAGCGGGACTTGCTGGCGTCGGCCATCCGGTGGACATGGTCGATCTCGCCCTATCCGGATCGACCACCGGGTCCGAAGCGGCATCCTATGACGATACGGCGCCCGGCTTCAGCGATGCCAAATTCGAGCAGTATTCATTGCCTGGCAACGAGCACGCCTCGCTCGTTTTGTTATGGGGCGGCGGCAACGACCGTCATGGCGGCGGTGATCTGGCGAGCGGTAAACCGTTGACTTATGCCCGCTTGAGCCCGTTCGAGCGCGGCATCTTCGACCAGCTCACCAAAATCTTTGCGCGTAACCCCGACGTCAGAGTCGTGCTGCTCGACTACATCGACGTCACCGAACCGGATTGGCGGCCGGCCTATGCTGAAATCGAAAGCCTGTTCACCGATGCGGAACGCGAGCGCATGTTCGTTCTGCCGGTATACGTCCAGAAGGGGAAGCAGGACGCCTGTGAGATCGACCCGAAGGGCCACCCGAACCTGTCGCTGCACGCGAGTTGGGCCGCCCAAATCCTCATGTGGATGATGTCCGCAGACATCTGGCAAGGCTTGGGGCTACCGCAAGCGCTGGAGTGGGGCGACGATTGAACCGCGCGATTGGCACATTGCGCGCAAGCTGCACGACTTTCATGTAAGACTAAAGCGATGCACAAACTTCCCGCAACGAACTTCGCTCGACTTCTCCCTCTCCCAGGACCTGCGGCCGTAAGCCACTTCGTCAGCGTCATGGCTTTCGGTCTGGTCGCGGCCATCGCGGCGCACGCGGCGCCCCCGGCGCAAGCTCCGCTGCCCGGGATCTCGCCCACGCTGTTCGGTGATCTCCACTACCGTTTGATCGGACCGTTTCGTGGCGGCCGGGTGGTTGCGGTCGGTGGCGTGCCCGGTTCCGGCAGCACGTTCTACTTCGGTTCCGTCGACGGCGGCGTCTGGCGCAGCACCGATGCGGGCGTCGTTTGGAAACCGCTGTTCGACACACAACCGGTCGCCTCGATCGGTGCGCTCGCGGTCTCGCCCGCCGATCCGCGTGTACTCTACGTCGGCACCGGAGAGAGTGATATCCGTTCGAACCTAGCCTCCGGTGCGGGCGTCTTCAAATCCGTCGATGGCGGCGACACCTGGACCGCCAGCGGCCTCGAGAATACGCGCCAAATCAGCAAGATCGTTCTCGATCCGAACGATCCAGACGTCGTTTACGCCGGCGCGCTCGGGTCCGCCTACGGACCGAATCCGGACCGTGGAGTCTACAAATCCAGCGATGGCGGCAGAACTTGGCGACGTACGCTGTTTCGCGGCAATCAAGCCGGCGTTGCCGATCTCGCGATAGCTGCGGCCCGGCCGAACGTCTTGTTCGCGACGCTCTGGGCCGCGCATCGTCCACCCTGGAGCACCTATGCGCCCCTGGTCGGCGAGGGCAGTGGTCTGTTTCGCTCGCTGGACGCGGGCGAGACCTGGCAGCCCTGCCTGGGGAATGGTCTGCCGAACGGCAAATGGGGTCGCAGCGGCGTCGCGGTCAGTGCCGATGGGCGACGCGTCTATGCGCTGATCGAAGCGAAGCGCTCAGGCCTCTATGTTTCGGACGACGGCGGCGACACCTGGGTAAGAGCGAACGACGATGCGCGGCTCACGAGCCGCGCATGGTACTTCAGCCGCATCACGGTAGACCCGGGCGATCCGGACACGATCTACATGCCGAACATTGCCTTGCTGTCCTCGACGGACGGTGGCAAGACTATCGGGGTCTTGCGCGGCGCGCCCGGCGGCGACGATTACCACGAACTTTGGGTCGATCCACGCGACCGCAATCGCCTGGTGCTCGGCACCGATCAAGGCACGAGCATCAGCTTGAACCGCGGCCAAACCTGGTCCAGCTGGTACAACCAGCCGACCGCACAGCTCTACCACGTCACGACCGATGACCGGTTCCCCTACACCGTCTACGGGGCCCAACAGGACAGCGGCGGCGTCGCGGTACCGAGCAGGACCGACCATGGGCAGATCACGCCGCGCGACTGGTTTCCAGCGAGCGGCAGCGAGAGCGGTTATTTCGCGCTCGACCCCGCGGACCCGGACGTCGTCTATGCGACGGGCACCTATGGCACGGTTTCGCGCTGGGACCGGCACCGCTCGCTCACCCAGGACGTCACGCCATGGCCCGTGAGCGTGTTCGGCACCGACATCACCCAGCGCAAGTATCGCGATCCTTGGACGCCGCCGCTGGTGTTCTCACCGGTCGATAAGAAGACACTCTATTTCGGCGCGCAAGTCGTTTTGAAAACCGTCGATGGCGGCGCGCATTGGACCGAGATCAGCCCGGACCTCACCGGCGCGAAGCCGAGCAGGAGTCCGCGCAAGACGGTCGCCGCGGGCGAGGGTAACCCGTCGGCACAGAACTCCATCGATGCCGAACCGGCCCCCGCGCCGGAGCTAGCCGTGGCATTGGGCTACGGGACACTCGCGACCGTCGCGCCTTCCTACGTCGATGCCGACGTCTTGTGGACGGGCAGCGATACGGGTGTGGTGTCGCTGACGCGTGACGGCGGCAAGACCTGGAGCACGGTGACGCCTCAGGGCATCCTCCCGTGGAGCAAGATCTCGCTGATCGAACCCTCGCACTTCGACGCCGGGGTCGCTTACGCCGCGGTCGAGCGCCATCGGCTGGATGATCGCACGCCCTACCTGTATCGCACCCGCGACTATGGCAAAACCTGGACACCGATCACGACGGGGCTCGCCGCGCCGAACTTCGTGCTCGCCGTGCGCGAAGATCCGAAGCAGCGTGGGCTGTTGTTCGCGGGGACGGAGTTCGGCGTCTATGGTTCGTTCGACGATGGCGCGCATTGGCAGCCACTGCAATTGAACCTGCCCGTGAGCTCGGTGCGCGATCTGACCGTGCATGGCGACGATCTGGTCCTCGCGACGCATGGACGATCATTCTGGATACTCGACGACATCACTCCGCTGCGCCAAGCCGCCGCGAAAGAGGGATCGCGCACGGCATTCCTGTACGAGCCGGAGCCTGCGGTGCGGATCGACAACGACGCCTTCACGGGCACGCCCTTGCCGCCCGAAGAGCCCACGGCGGACAATCCCCCTGGCGGCGCGCTCCTCGATTACTACCTGCCGGTCGCGGCGCACGTGGTGGAGTTGTCGGTCTATGACTCGCATCATACTTTGGTGCGCCACATTGGCTCCGCGCCGGAGCGCGAGGCCGTGCATGCACCGCTGCCGATCGCCGCGCGCTGGTTCCCGAAACCGCAGCGGCTCGAGACCGCTGCGGGCATGCACCGGGTCGCGTGGACGTTGAGCTGGAACACCTCGGACGACGTCTCTGAGGACGAGCCCGACGACGGCGAGGGCGGCGTACCGCGGCCGCCGCGCGTCCCGCCCGGGGATTACACGGTCGAGCTCCGCGTGAACGGTGAGACCGTGTCTACGGTGCCCCTAGTGCTGCTCGAGGATCCGCGCTCCGCCGCCAGCCCGGCGCAACTCGCCGCTCAGTTCGCGACCGGTGTGAGCATTTTTAGCGACTCGCTCGCCTGCCGACGCGCGCTGGCGGAGATTGCCGCGGTGAACGAGCGGCTGACCCAGGCGCTCGTCGCGCCCGGCGGCCGCACGAATCGAACGGCAGCCAGTACGAAGCTGTTGCGGCAAAAATTGGCAGGCCTCGTAGAGGGCAGCTCGGGACTCGCAACCGCGAACTCCGAACTCACGAGCGCACTCAACGTCGTCGAGAGTTCGGACCGTCCCGTGCCCGCGCAAGCGCTCGCCGTGTACGAGCTGGCGCGGACGGCGTCGCAGGCCAAGCTCGCGCAATGGGCGACGCTCAAGGCCGGACCCTTGGCCAAACTCGACCGGGAACGGCAGGCGGATGGAATCTCACCCGTGGCGATCCGCGCGATCGAGCGCGAAGTCGATTACCTCATGACGCGCTGAGGTCTGCTCCGGCCGCTCAGTCGTCGCCCAACTGCCTGAAGTCGACTCCCAGCGCGCGCAGCTTGCGGTACAGATGCGTTCGCTCCATGCCGACGCGTTTCGCGAGCTGGCCCACCTTGCCGTTGCACAGTTGCAGTTGTTGCTGCAAATAGGCGCGCTCGAATTGCTCGCGCGCTTCGCGCAGCGGTAGCGCAAGCAAGTCCTGCTTCACGAGCGGTTCGTCGACGCTCAATTTTTCCGCGAGTTCGCGTTCGACTTCCTCGAGCCGGATTTCCTCCCCGGCACCGAGGATCAGCACCCGCTGCACGAGATTCTTCAATTCGCCGACGTTTCCAGGCCAGGGATAATTGCGCAGCCGGTTTTGCGCGGCGACGCTGAACCGGCGCAGGGGTAGATTTTGATCGTCGACGAGGCGATCGACGTAGTAGCGCAGGAGATCGGGAACGTCCTCCGCGTAATCGCGCAGCGGCGGCACGCGCAAGGTGATCACGTTGAGCTGTGCGACCAAGTCCCGCCGCAGGGTCTCGGGCAGATTATTGGCATCGAAGCCATCCTCGGCGGAACTCACCCAGCGCACGTCGACGGGGAGCCGCTGGCGTCCGCCGACGCGCACGTAGCTGCTCTGCTCGATTGCGCCGATCAAGGCGCGCTGCGCCGCAGAATTGAGGTCCTCGAGACCGTTGATGAACAGGGTGCCCCCGGCGGTGATCTCGAGCAAACCGGGTTCGATCTTGCCGTCGCGTTCGGCGCCGAACAAGGCAGCCGCCGGATCCTGACCGAGGCTTGCCGCAATGACCATCGTGAACTGCTTGTTCGATCGGGGGCTCCAGGAATGCAGCAGCCGCGCATAGGCTTCGCGGCCCGAGCCGATTTCGCCGACGAACAGGACTGGCGAATTGCTCGGAGCCACGTGCTGGATCTGCTCACGGAGCGCCTGGGTCACCTTGCCCTTGCCGATCGGGACGGCGAGCGTGTTGGTCTGCCCGCGCACCGCGACCCGTTTGCGCCGGCCCGCCTCCAGGGCGCGTTCAACGGTCTTCAGCAGCTTGGTCAGCGAGAGAGGCTTTTCGACGTAGTCGAAGGCCCCGAGACGCGTTGCCTCCACCGCCGTCTCCACGGTACCGTGACCGGACATCATCACGACGGGACAGTCGTATCCCTCCGTGTTCGACCATTCCCGCAGCAAGGTGATCCCGTCGGTATCCGGCATCCAGATGTCCAGGAAAACGAGGTCCGGGGAATTGACCGCGCGGGCGGCGCGGGCGTCGGCTGCGTTGGCGGCAACCTCGACTTCGTAGCCCTCTTCGGAGAGGATCTCCTGCAACAACTCGCGGATATCGGCCTCGTCGTCGACAACCAGTATTCTCGAAGCGGTCATACGCGTTCTCTCCTCTGTTCACTCTTGCGCGGTTCGCGTAGGCCGAGCGAACGCCCGCCGTCGCCCAGCGGCAATAGAATCCTCACCCGTGCGCCGCCGTTGCGGCGATTATCCGCCTCAATGCGGCCCCCGTGCTCCTCGACGATCTTCTTGACGATCGCGAGCCCAAGACCCGTGCCCTTCGGTTTGCTGGTCACGTACGGATCGAAGACCGTGCCGATCAGATCGCGCTGAAAGCCGGGACCATTGTCGCTGACCAGGATCGAAGCCATGGTCTTGCCACCCTCTTCGGCGAGGCGCGTCTCGATCTCGATGCCGCCGCCCTCGCGACCCTCGAGCGCTTCGAAGGAATTCATCACGAGATTGTTGAGTATCTGCCGAATCCGCACACGATCCGCGACTATTTCCGGCAGATCGGCGTCTAATTGCAACTTGAGATCCGCACTGCCGTCCTGCTCCCGATATAGATCGACCACTTCGGTGATCAGTTGGTTCAGATCGAAACGGGCGAACTGGAGGTCGGGCGCGCGCGCGTATTCGCTGAATGCGTTGACCATTTGCTTCATCGCGTCGACCTGGGCGACGATCGTATGCGTCGCCCGCTCGAGTATTTGCGCGTCCTGGGCATTCATGCTGCCGAGAAATTTGCGCCGCATGCGTTCGGCGGACAACTGTATGGGTGTCAGCGGATTCTTGATCTCGTGTGCGAGGCGCCGTGCGACCTCGCCCCAGGCGGCGTCGCGTTGCGCCTGCAGCAAGGTCGTGATGTCGTCGAACACGAGCACCATCCCCGCCGCCCCCAGGTCGTTCGGCAGGGCTGTGCATGCGCACATGAGCACACGTTTGCCGGAGTCGGACAGCAGTTCGATTTGCTCGCGCCAATCGAACCGGTCGGGACCCAGGCGGTCCTTGATGGCCGCGAGGAACTGGAGGTAGAGCGTGCTGTCGCTGACGCTCTCGTCGAAGCACCTGCCGACCACGCTCTCGAGGTCGAGGCCGAGAATCGCGCTTGCCGCCTGATTCGCGGTGCGCACCGTGAGATCAGCCTCCAGCGAGACGACTCCTGTCGACAGGCGCGCCAGGATCACGGCGAGCCCGGCGCGCTCCGCTTCCACCGCCTGTTGACTGCGGCGCGTCTCGACGCGTGCACGCGCGAGGCGCTTGGTCATGTCGTTGAACGAAGTGACGAGGAAGCCGAGTTCGTCGCGCGAGGGCAGCGGCAGCTGGGTATCGTAGTCGCCGCGCGCAACGGCGCGGGTACCCGCGATCAAATCCTGCACCGGCTGCACCAGTCGCTGCGCGGCGAAAAAAGCTCCGTAGATCGCCGCGATCAAGGACAGCAGCACGACGAAGGTCAGGATCAGCACGAACGTGGATTTCAGCGGCTGGCGCAACTGGACGAGATTGGCGTATTGCGTGTAGGAACGCTGCACCGTGTCGGCGAGTTCGCTGAGCTGTTCCGGTACCGGATACATCGCGATCAAGACCCGCCCGCCCGGATTGCCGTTCGCATTCAGCGGCGCGGCGGCGCGAATCACGTAGCCACCGAGCGCGTCGGTGTCGAGGCTCACGTAGGAACGACCGCGCCGCACCTGCAACATCATCTCGTCGGTCGCGGGCAGGGGCACCGAGTCCATGGGCCGGTCCGAGCTCGTCGCGAGAATGCGCGTCTGCGCACCGAGCACCGTGAACTCGAGCGCCGTGCTCTCGCGACGCGCGCGGTCGAGTGGCCCCACCAGATCGAAATCCGGCAAGCCCGACAAGCTGCGTGCCACCGCTTCCGTGTTCTGCAGGAATTCCCGGACGCGCACATCGAGCGCGGCGCGCGACAATTCGCGCGTATCGCGCAATCCCTGGCTCACTTCGAGCTCGAACCAACTGTCGATGCCGCGATTGATGAATTGCAGGGAGAAATAGTAAACGACGAGGATCGGCGCAACCGCCAGCGCGCTGAAAATCGCGACCGTGCGCGCCTTCAAGCGTGAACCCGGGGCGTGCCGGCGGTATTCCCTGCCCAGGCGAAACAGCTTGCCGGCGAGCAGAGCGAACAAGGTGAGCAGACCAGTGATGTTGACGAACAGGATCCAGGGCAACCAGCGTTCGAACGTCGCCGAGTTCTGCGCGGCGGAAGCCAGCAAGTAGAGAGCGACGAGCCACAAGGCGATGCCGATACCGCCGAGCACGGTGGACCCGTATTTGCGGATTACGGCTGGAGAGTCCATGTGTACCAGTCGCTTTCCCGGTGCCATTCGTTGACCCAGAACATGAGGATGCGGACCGACAGCGGCACCGCGCCGTAATCGATCTTCGCCCGCACGCTCGCCTCGTAGCGGCGCCCTTCCGGCAGCAGCGACTGATCGAGCACCGGCAGACCGCGCACTTGCGCGAGCTGTTCGATCGCCGCATCGACGGTCGGCAAGGACTGCTGCTGTCCGCTGTTGTCGTTACGCAGGATGTAACGCGCGCTCACGGTGTTGTATTGAAGATGATAACGCTGGGTCAGTTCGGCCACGGTCGAGTTCGGCAGTAGCTGCCGAACCCGCGCAATGTCGAGGTCGAGCTCCAGGCTGAGCGGCACCCCCTCGGCCAGGCCCTGCTTCACCGCCGCCTCGACCGGCAAATCGACACGCACGTTCAACTGATACACACCGTCCTTGAGCTCGAGGTCGGCCGAACGCACTTCGAACCGTCCGTCGAGCCCGTCCGCGCTCGCTAGCGCCGCGAGCAGCACCAAAGGGGCGAGGAGCAAGCGCCGGCGCGAACGACGGGCACTGGCAGCCGCGGGAGGCGCGATCGTGGCGGACTGGCGGGACGGGACGTTCATCGTTTGTCGAGAGCAGCATAATAGAAGCCGTCGGCACCCGCTTCCCCGGGTAAGATTTGACGGCCATAGGCATCCGGCTGGCCGAGCCCGGGCCAGTCCGTCCAGCTCTCGGCGGGCGCGATCTCGGCGTCCGGCGTGTCCGCCACGAAGCTCGCCAAGACATCGCGATTCTCGCGGTGAGTAACGGTGCAGGTTGCATAAACGAGGCGGCCACCGGGCGTCAGCAGCCGCCATGCCGTGCGCAATAAACGTCCCTGAACGGATGGCAATTTATCAATCTCCGACGGGGACTTACGCAAGCGAATATCCGGATGCCGACGAATGACGCCGAGCGCCGAACAGGGCGCATCGAGCAAAATGCGATCGAAGGGTTTGCCGTCCCACCACGGGTCCGGCGAACCCGCGTCGCCGACGACCAAGCGCGCCGGCAGACCGCCGCGCTGCAGGTTGTTCCGCACCCTCTCGAGTCGCGTCGGATCGATATCGACGGCCGTGAGGTGCAACTCTGCCGGGGCACGTTCGGCAATCAGCGCGGTCTTGCCACCGGGTGCGGCGCAGGCATCGAGCACACGCAAACCGGCACGCAGATCCAGGGGAAACGCGACGCATTGGGCGCCCAGATCCTGAACCGAGACCAGTCCCGCGGTGAAGCCGGGCAAGTCTTTGACGTCGCAGGGTTCGCAAAGTTGCAGCGCAAACGGCACGCGCGGCTCGGGGCGTGCTTCGATGCCGGCTGCCGCCAGCTGCGCGAGGTACGCGGTCATGGTCGTGAGCTGCGAGTTGACGCGCAGCCACATCGGCGCCTGGGCATCCCCAGCGGCGAGCAATTGGGTCCAGCGTACGGGCCAGTCGGCGCGCAATAAGTCTGCGAGCCAAATCGGGGCGGCATGACGGGTTGCGGGATTACTGGCGATGACCGCATCGATCGCGGTGCGTTCGCGCAGGTAGCGGCGCAGCACGGCGTTGATGAGGCCGCTGGCGCGCGCCGCGTCGGTCGCTTTGGCAGTCTTGACGGCGGCGTCCACGACCGCGTAGTTCGGCGTCAAGGCATCCTCGAGTTCGAACAGGGCGACCGACAGAATCGCACGCACCAGCGGCTCGAGGCTGCGGACCGGTTGGGACAGGATCCGAGCGAGGATTGCCTCGTGACGATAGTAGCCACGCACCGCGCCGTAGCTCAGCGAGCGGACCGGCGGCCCGAAATCCTCGGGCGCGCTGGTGAGAGCGTCGTGCAGCGCCGTGTCGAGGGTGACGCTCTCGCGAACGATGCGCGCCACGACGTAGGCGGCCCGGGCGCGCGCACCGGCTGCGGCGTTCATTCGTTGCCGAACTGCGCGCCGGCGAGCGGCTGGGCATTCGCGAATTGGCGTGCATCGACGGTCTTGCGACCCGGCAGCTGCAGCCGCTTGACACTGAGCACGCCTTGCCCGCAGGCCACGGCAATCCCGTCTGCGTCGAGGCCGAGAACGGTCCCCGGCGGCACCGGCGCCCCGTCTCGCGCGACCGCGGTCGATGTCGCGGGCGCCGCTTCGTGGATGCGCAATTGCTGGCCGCGGAAACGCGTCTCGGCGATGGGCCAGGGATTGAAGCCACGAACCTTCCGGTCGAGGCTGGCGGCATCCTCCCGCCAATCGATGCGCCCCTCGGCTTTTTCGAGTTTCGCGGCGTAGCTCACACCGTCCGTCGGTTGCGTTCGTTCGGGCAGCGGCCCAGCACTCAAGTCGGCGAGCACCGAGACCATCAAATCGCCACCCAGGACGCTCAAGCGATCGTGCAGAGTACCTGCGGTGTCCTCGGCAAGGATCGGTACGGCGCGCGCGGCGAGCATCGGGCCGGTGTCTAGCCCGGGTTCCATGCGCATGATCGTTACACCGGTCGCGGCATCGCCGGCGAGAATGGCGCGCTGGATCGGCGCGGCGCCGCGCCAGCGCGGCAGCAGCGAGGCGTGGATGTTGAAACAACCCAGTCGTGGGATCCCGAGAACCGCGGGCGGCAGAATCAGGCCATAGGCCACGACGACCAAGGCGTCGACGTCGAGTGCCTGCAGCGACTGCTGCGCCTCCGCCGTCTTGAAGCTCACGGGTTGCAACACCGGAATGCCGAGTTCGAGGGCGCGCCGCTTGACGGGACCGGGCTGCAGACTCTGACCGCGGCCCGCCGGGCGATCCGCCTGGGTGAACACGCCGGCGATCGCGAAACCCGCGCTTGCCAATGCGTCCAGCGCAGGAATTGCGAACGCCGGGGTGCCGGCGAAAGCCAGACGCAGCGACCTGGATGGGTCGGCCAAGAGCTTACAGTGCCGGGGCGGTAGCGTGAGTCTCGCTGACCGAAGAGCGCTGCCGCCGCTCTTTCTGGAGGCGCTTGCGAATCAATTGGCGCTTCAATTCCGACAGGTAGTCGACGAACAACTTGCCCTCGAGATGATCCATTTCGTGCTGAATGCAGACCGCGAGCAGGCCCTCGGCATCCATCTCGAAAGGCAGTCCGTCGCGGCCCAACGCACGGACACGAATCTGCGTGGGACGCTTCACCTTGTCATAGATTCCAGGCAGGGAGAGACAGCCTTCCTCGGCAGGCGCCAGGCCTACGGCGCTCACGATCTCTGGATTGATGAACAGCAACGGTCGATTGCGTTCCTCGCTGACGTCGACGACCAGGACGCGCTTGTGAACGTCGACTTGGGTCGCGGACAAGCCCACCCCTTTGCAGGCATACATGGTCTCCAGCAAATCTGCGGCGAATTGCAGCAAGGCCTCGTCGACGACCCGCACGGGCTCAGCGGTCTGCCGGAGACGGGGGTCCGGATACTCGAGAATTACTAACTTGGTCATGGGATTTATGAGAAAGCGATCGTGTTTTTGGCCCAAATTTGTTGCTAAAGTTCCGGCACTGCTTAACTTAATCGATCGAGTTGCGGTAGCGCCATAAGTATACCAGTCAGCCCATCACCCGAAGTCAGGTGACTCAAGGGAGCTTCAACGAATGCAACCGCGGAAATTATGCCTCGCCCTGTCCGTATCGATCGCCCTGCTCGCGGGGTGCCGTACGGAACGTGCCCTACAGCCTCCGGTCCCGCTGGAGGAGGCCGACAATGCGCCTCCGGGCGTCGTCGTCGGCGATGAGCGGACCGCCATGGAAGCGGCGGTGAGCACCGGCGAAACCGCGCCGGCACCCGTGAACGGCGGCGTACCGCTGGCGCCGGACGCTCCGGATAGCTACGTCGTGAAGCGGGGCGACACGCTCTGGGGCATCGCCAAGATATTCCTGCGCGATCCCTGGTATTGGCCCGAAATCTGGCAGGTCAATCCGCAAATCCAGAATCCCCATCGAATTTATCCTGGCGACACGCTGCGCCTCGTTTATATCGAGGGCAAGCCGCAGATCATGCTGCAGCGCGGAGAATCGGCGCGCGTCGAACCGCGCGTGCGCAGCGAGCCGCTCGAGGCGGCGATCACGACGATTCCTTACGATAGTATCGCGGCGTTCATGTCGAAGCCCTCGATCTTGAGCAAGGAACAGCTCAAATGCGCGGCCTACGTGCTCTCTTCTCTGGACGGTCACTTGAGCATTACCGAGGGCAACACCCTATATGCACGTGGCTTTTGCCAACCCGCCGAGATTGGCACGCGCTACAACGTCGTGCGCGTCGGCGATGAACTGCGCGATCCCGACGACCACCAACTACTCGGCTTCAACGGCATCTATACCGGCACGGGGCGCGTGACGCGTGGCGGGGATCCGACGACCCTGATCATGACCGAGTCGCATCGGGAGTCTGAGCCCGGCGACAAGGTTCTTCCCGGTGGCGTCGATGTGGCGCTGGATTTTGCCCCGAGCGCGCCGCGCACCAAAGTCAACGGTCGCATCATGGCCGTGACAGACGGGATCACCGTGATCGGCCAATATCAAGTGGTGGCGATCAATCGTGGCATCCGTGACGGGCTCGTTCCGGGCAACGTGCTCGCGATCTTCAAGACCGGCGAGGTCGTCCGCGATGAGGAAAAACATGGGTTTTTGTCGGCCACGAACAAGATCTTTCAAAAGAAAGTCCGCCTCCCCGACGAACGCATCGGCACCTATATGGTGTTCAAGAGCTTCGACCGCATGAGCTTCGGCCTGGTCATGGAAGCCAAGAATATGATTCACCTAGGGGATTTGGTCGAGAACCCCTGAGGGCTGCGCACCGCAGGCGCGTATTTCTCGACGATCTGGACCTTTTCGCCGGATGCGCGCCGGCCGAGGCGCTTGGAATACTGGCGCCCATGCCGCACAGCGACGATGCCTTGGCCGGCGCCGCGCTGTTGCGTGCGCCGACGATAGACCGTGATTCGCTCGCCTGCGCCCTGAGTCGCTTCGAGGGCGCCGCCGGACTGCTGCGCGCTCGCTCCCGAGAGCGCTTGGACGCAGGCGTTCCGGCAGCCGTGGACGCCTTCCTGCGGGGTCCATCGGGACGCGCGACGCCCGCCGAGCGGCGCTGGTTGGCGCATCCTCGACATCACCTGCTCGGTTCTTGGGACCTGGACTTCCCTCCCCTGCTGCGCAACATTCGCGACTACCCGCTCGCGCTCTACGTCGACGGTGATCCGGCCGCGCTGAGTCAGCCCCTCTTGGCCATCGTCGGCAGCCGCAAGCCTACGTCCCAGGGAGCTGAAAACGCCTTCATGTTCGCCGAACTTCTAGCCCGGCGCGGTCTCGGGATCACGAGTGGCCTCGCGCTCGGGATCGACACCGCCGCACACCGAGGCGCCTTGGCCGCCCAGGGCACGACCCTCGCGGTGGTCGGCGGTGGTGTCGACGTCGTTTACCCCGGCGCAAATCGCCCCTTGGCGGAGGAAATCGCCTCCGTCGGGGCTCTGGTCAGCGAATTCGCCTTGAGCGCGCCGCCTCGCCCCGCGCACTTCCCACAACGCAACCGCATCATTGCCGGGCTCTCCCTCGGAACTCTGATCGTCGAAGCCGCGCGCCGCAGCGGCTCCTTGATCACCGCGCGCGCCGCATGCGAACAGGGACGCGAAGTGTTCGCGCTCCCGGGCTCGATTCACAATCCGCTCGCAAGAGGCTGCCACGAACTGATCAAGCAAGGCGCGAAACTGACGGAAAGCGTCCATGACATATTGAGCGAATTGAACTTTTCCGGCTTTTTCGCAGCCACGACCGCGACCGGCACAGAGCGTGCCGCCCGCACGTCTCCGGCCGCAGGCATGGACAAGAATCGGAAAATCTTGTTAGATGCGCTCGGTTTCGATCCGGCGGGTATCGATTTATTGGTCGTCCGCACCGGGTTGAAACCAGAAGCCGTGTCTTCGATCCTGCTGATCCTCGAGCTCGAAGGCTACGTTCAGGCTGCCCCCGGAGGCCGCTACTCCCGAGTCGCCAGGAGCCCATGAGGTGAAAGACAACGTTCTCGATCTGCTCATTTATATGTTCGATAACTACATGAGCACGGACGACGAACCACGCCCGGACCGGCAGACCCTGAAACTCGAGCTGGACAAGGCGGGATTCGTGGAGCCTGACATCGGCCGGGCCCTGGAGTGGTTGGACGGACTTGCGGGTGAGCAACGCGGCAAGGTCGCGGAGGCGACCGCGCGCGCGGTACGCATCTTCAGCGGGCAGGAGATCCAGCGCCTCGATACCGACGTGCGCGGCTATCTGATGCACCTGGAAAATCTGGCGATCCTCTCAGCGGACCAGCGCGAACTCGTGATAGACCGACTCATGGCGCTCGAGGCCGACGAGATCGACATCGAGCAGGTGAAGTGGGTCGTGCTGATGGTCTTGTTCAGTCAACCCGGACAAGAGTCCGCCTATGCGCAAATGGAAGATTTGGTCTTCGAAGAGCGCTCCGACGCCTTGCACTAAGCAGCTATTTTGAGCAATAACCTGGTCATCGTGGAATCGCCTGCGAAGGCGAAAACCATCAAGAAGTACCTCGGCAAGGATTTCGAGGTGCTCGCGTCCTATGGCCATGTCCGCGATCTCGTTCCCAAGGAGGGGGCGGTGGATACGGACCATGGCTTCGCGATGAAATACGAGGTCGTCGAACGCAATCAAAAGCACGTCGATGCCATCTCGAAAGCCCTGAAGAAAGCCAAAGCCTTGTTCCTCGCGACCGACCCGGATCGCGAGGGCGAGGCGATTTCATGGCATCTCTACGAATTGTTGAAAGCCAAGGGCGAACTCGTCGGCAAAGACGTACAGCGGGTCGTGTTCTACGAGATCACCAAGAACGCGGTGCGCGAGGCCATGGCCCAGCCGCGCGCCCTGTCGGTCGACCTGGTCAATGCGCAGCAGGCGCGGCGCGCGCTCGATTTCTTGGTTGGCTTCAATCTTTCGCCCTTGCTGTGGAAGAAGGTGCGTCCCAAACTCTCGGCGGGGCGCGTCCAAAGTCCGGCACTGCGCATGATTTGCGAGCGCGAAGCCGAGATCGACGCCTTCGTCGCGCGGGAATACTGGACGATCGACGCGGAACTCGAGTCCGCGGCGCAAAAATTCCCCGGCAAGCTCGTCGAATTCGCCGGCGCGAAGGTCGAGCAATTCAGTTTCACGAGCGCCGAATCGGCCCATGATGCCGAGCGTCGATTGGTGCTCGCGGCGGCCGGTGAACTGACCGTGCTCGAAGTCGACCGCAAACAGCGCCGGCGCAATCCGGCTCCGCCCTTCACGACCTCGACACTGCAACAAGAGGCGGCTCGCAAGCTTCAGTTCAGCGCCCAGAAGACCATGCGCGTCGCCCAGCAACTCTACGAAGGCGTGGACATCGGCGAGGGTGCGGTCGGTCTGATCAGCTACATGCGCACCGATTCGCTGAATCTGTCGCAGGAAGCCATCGGGCAGATCCGCGACGTGATCGTGAGCCTCTACGGCAAGGAAGGCCTTTCCGAAGAACCGCGGGTGTTCAAGACGAAGTCGAAGAACGCTCAGGAGGCACACGAGGCCATCAGACCGACGGCGGCGAACATACTTCCCGCGGACATCGAGAAAAAGCTCGAGCCCGATCAGTATCGACTTTATTCCTTGATCTGGAAGCGTACCGTCGCCTGTCAGATGGCACCGGCGGTATTCGACACCGTCGCCGTGGAACTCCTGGCCGGCAAGCCCGGGGTTGCGCGGTCGCATGCCCCCGCCGAGCGGCACGTTCTGCGCGCCAACGGTTCGACTCTCGTGAAACCCGGTTATATCGCCGTTTATCAGGAAGGGCTGGACGACGCCGTACAGGACGACAGCGACCACGTGCTGCCGCCGATGCAGGCGGGCGATCGCGTCAAGCTGATCGGCGTCGTGCCGGCTCAGCATTTTACCGAACCCCCGCCGCGTTTTTCCGAGGCTTCCCTCGTCAAGGCGCTCGAGGAGTACGGTATCGGCCGACCGTCGACCTATGCCTCGATCATCTCGACGCTCCGTGATCGCGAATACGTCGAGATCGAGAACCGCCGTTTCACCGCCACCGACATCGGCAAGATCGTGAGCCGGTTCCTGACGCAATACTTCACGACCTACGTGGACTACGACTTCACCGCGAAGATGGAAGATTCCTTGGACTCGGTCGCGAGCGGAGACCAGGAATGGGTGCCGCTGCTGGAGCGGTTCTGGAAGCCATTCATCGATCTGGTCAATCACACCGAAACCTCGGTCAGCCGCGAGGAAGTCGCGCAGGCCCGCGACCTCGGGGCGGATCCGGTCAGCGGCAAACCGATGAGCGTGCGCATGGGACGTTTCGGTCCGTTCGTGCAAATCGGCACGAAGGACGACGTGGACAAGCCGCGCTTCGCGGGACTGCGACCGGGTCAGAAGATGGACACGATCACGCACGCCGAGGCGCTGGAACTGTTCAAGCTGCCGCGCAAGCTCGGGCTCACGGCCCAGGGCGAGGAGATTCTGACCAACACGGGACGCTTCGGCCCGTACGTCAAGTACGGCGCAAAATACGTCTCCCTGAAAACCGACGATCCCTACACGATCACTCCGGAACGAGCGCTCGAGGTGATCCGTGAGAAGGAGATTGCCGACGCGAATCGTCTCATTTTGGATTTTCCCGATGCCAAGATTCAGGTGCTGAACGGGCGCTACGGCCCCTACATCACCGACAAGGAACGCAACGCCAAGATCCCGAAGGATCGGGACCCCAAGACGCTGCGCTTGGACGAGTGTCAGGCCTTGCTCGCGGCTGCACCGGTGCGCACTTTCGGGAAATGGGGCCGCAAGGGCGCAAAATCCAAGACGCCGACCAAGGGACCGGCGGAGACCGGAGCCACGAAATTCGCGGTCGCTGCAGCCAAGAAGACGACACCGACGAAGACGGCCACGCCGGTCAAGCCTGTCAAGGCCAAGGCCGCGGCGAAGAAGACACCCGCCAAAGTTAAGTCGAGTTCCAAGAAGAAGCCCGCCAAGCAACAGGGATAAGCGATGAGCAACGAGCGTGCCGCCACGGAACCGGTCTCGGCGACGGCGGCCGGAGCCGCGGTCAAGGGTTACTTGAACGATCTGCACGACCGTATAACCACCGCGGTCGAAGCGCTCGACACGGTACGCTTCAGGCGCGATCCCTGGGAGCGTCCGGAGGGCGGCGGTGGCGAAAGCCGCGTGCTCTCGGGAGGCTCCATCTTTGAACGTGCGGGCGTGTCCTTTTCGCACGTCTTCGGCGACAAGATGCCTCAATCGGCAACCCAGCAACGGCCGGAAATTGCCGGGGCGCCGTTCGAAGCAATGGGTATCTCGCTCGTGTTCCACCCCAGGAACCCCTACGCCCCCACGACCCACGCGAACGTCCGCTTTCTGATTGCGTCTGCGCCGAGCGGCACGCCGGTCTGGTGGTTCGGGGGCGGCTTCGACCTGACGCCTTACTACCCATTCGACGAGGATGTACGGCATTGGCATGAGACGGCACGCGCGGCCTGCATGCCGTTCGGGGCCGAGGTCTACGAGAATTACAAGAACTGGTGCGATCGCTACTTCTTCCTGCCCCATCGCAACGAGACACGCGGCGTCGGCGGCTTGTTCTTCGACGATCTGAACGAAGGCGGCTTCGAGCGCTGCTTCAGCCTGCAACGCAGCGTCGGCGACCATTTCCTGGCGGCCTATCTGCCGATCCTCGAGCGGCGCAAGGATCACCCCTACGGCGAGCGCGAGCGCGAGTTCCAGCTCTACCGGCGCGGGCGCTACGTGGAATTCAACCTGGTATACGATCGCGGTACGCTGTTCGGACTCCAGTCGCGCGGCCGCACGGAATCCATCTTGATGTCGATGCCGCCGCTTGCGCGCTGGGAATACGATTGGCAACCCGCAGCGGGTACGCCCGAGTCGCGCCTGTATAGCGACTTTTTGCGGCCCCGGGATTTTCTCGCGGAGCTGCCCCAGCGAGCCGCATCGTGAGCACCAGCACATGGTGAGCACGAGCCGCGGAGCAGTATCCAGCACTCGTTACGTGGCACCGCTGGTCGCCGCCCTGCTCGGACTCGCCATCGGCGGCGCCTGCGGTGCCGCGGCGCCCGTTGGCACGGGAGCTCCTACGCTCGAGCAGATCATGGCGGAGCCGTCGTGGATCGGCTTCCCCGCGCAAGGCGCCTATTGGGCGGTCGATGGACGCGCCGTCTACTACACGCAGAAACGCGCGGCGACGACGCTCAGCGACTTGCATCGCGTCGATCTTGCGAGCGGGCGGGACGATCTCATCGAAGGCGCCGCGACCGCGGGCTCAGATGCCGGCGCGGTCTACGACCGTACCGGCAAGCGCGCCGCATTCGTGCGCAATGACGATTTATTCGTGCGCACCGTGGGCGGCAGTACCATCACGCAGATCACACGCGGCGTCGCCGACGTGCGTGCGCCGCAATTCTCCGCCGACGGACGCCTGGTGGAGTTTCGCAGCGGTAACGACTGGTTCAGTCACGATTTCACGACCGGGCTCACGACGGCAGCGGCGGTGGTGCTTGCCGAAAAGAATCCGGACGCGGCTGCCGCGCCCGACGACCTGCGCGACATGCAGCTGCGCACGTTCACGACTCTCAAGCAACTCCAGGACAAAAAGGATTTTGCCCGGAAATACCGCGACGAGCAGAGGCGTCTCGATCCAAGCAGGGCCGCGGCGCCTTACTACCTGGGCGAGGACGTCAAGATCCGCGATACGGAACTCTCGCCGAACGGGCGCTGGCTATTGGTCATCACCGAACCCAAGGTTTTCGACAAGGGTCGCGCAGGCAAGCTCACGCGTTACGTCACCAACGGAGGCTACGAGGAGTTCGAGGACGAGCGCGTGCGTGTCGGCCGCAATCCGCCGCCTCCGCAATCGCTGCTGCTGATCGACTTGAGGGAGCACGTCGTGCATCCGCTCGATGTCGACCTGCTGCCGGGGATTCATGACGACCCCTTGCAGGCAGTTCGGGCCGAGAACGGCGGCAAGACAGCGCCGGCGTCCGCCTCGACGCGCAACGTCAGCGTGATCTCGGATGATTCGGAGGATGCGGCGGATGCCAGCATCGCATGGAACCGCGACGGCGACGGTCTCGCGATAGAACTGTTCGCCACCGATCACAAGGACCGTTGGATCGTCAGCGTCGATTTCACCGGCTTCGGCCTGGTGCTGCAGCATCGCTTGAGCGACGCCGCCTGGGTCAACCAGGATTACAGCGACTTCGGCTGGCTGCAGGATGGACGCACGCTCTGGTTTCAATCCGAGCAAACCGGTTATTCGCAACTGTACACCAAGGCGGAGGGCGCGCCGGCGAGCGCGCTGACGCGGGGCTCTTTCGAACTTTCGAGGCCCGCGCTCTCGGCCGACGGACGCTGGCTTTATGCGCTCGGCAACGCGGCGGCGCCTTACTCCTACGACGTCTATCGCGTCCCGAGCGCCGGCGGCAAACTCGAGCGGATCACGCACCTCGAGGGCGTAGAGTCCTTCGTGCTGTCGCAGGACGGCAAACAGCTCTTGATCACGCATTCATCGAGCTATGTACCGTCGCAGATCGCGCTCGCGCGGTCGGATGGCACGGGCAGCGTGCGCGAACTGACCGACACCCGCAGTGCCGCCTTCAAGTCGCTGAGCTGGGTCACGCCGGAAATCGTCCGAGTGCCGTCGACACACGTCAACGGAGTGATCTTCGCGAAAGTATATCGGCCACCGGCGGACGGCGCCAAACACCCGGCCGTGGTGTTCGTCCATGGCGCGGGCTATCTGCAGGACGTGCACCTGCGCTATCCGTACTATTTCCGGGAACAAATGTTCAACAACCTGCTCGTGCGGCGCGGCTACGTCGTGATCGATCTCGACTACCGCGCGTCCGCGGGTTACGGACGGGATTGGCGGACCGCGATCTACCGTCAGATGGGCCACCCCGAACTCGAGGACCTGCTGGACGGCAAGGAGTGGCTGGTCGAGCACGCATCCGCCGATCCCGATCGTTTCGGTATTTACGGCGGCTCCTATGGCGGTTTCATGACCCTGATGGCGTTGTTTCGCGCGCCGGGTGAGTTCGCCGCCGGCGCCGCGCTACGCCCGGTGACTGATTGGATGCAGTATGACGATACCTACACCTCCGAGATTCTGAACGATCCGCAAGTCGACCCGATCGCCTACGCGCGCAGCTCGCCGATCGAGTTCGCGGCAGGCCTCCAGGACTCGCTGTTGATCTGTCACGGCGTCATCGACGACAACGTGCTGTTCGAGGACTCCATGCGCCTCTACGAGCGCTTGATCGAACTCCACAAGGATAATTTCACGATTTCTCCTTATCCGCTCGACCGCCACGGCTTTACGAACGCCGATTCGTGGCTCGACGAGTACAAGCGTATCGACCGGCTGTTCAAGACCGCACTCGAGGGAAATCCCCGCTGAGCCGATTCCAGAGTGCACAATGGCTCCGCCATGAATTACAAGCACATCTACCACGCCGGAAATTTCGCCGACGTGGCCAAGCACATCGGCCTGCAATATTGTCTCGAGGCGCTGAAACGCAAGGACACGGCTTTTTTCGTGCTCGACACCCATGCGGGGAGAGGCTACTACGACCTCCAGGCGCCCGAAGTCCAAAAGTCGGGTGAGGCGGACCGCGGCGTGCAACGCCTGGTCAAAGAGGGGATCGGCGAGACCGACATTGCCGGCTATCTCGCGGCGATCCAGGCACGACCGGGCAAGCGTCTGCCGCGTTATCCGGGTTCGCCCGCCTTGATCGCGAATGCCTTGCGGTCCCAGGACCGCGCCGTATTCGCGGAACTGATGCCCGCCGAAGCGCGTGCCGTGGAGCGCGAGGTCGAATCCTTGGGGCGACTACGCACGGAAATCGACGACGGTTATGCCGTCCTCAAGGCGCAGCTTCCGCCCGACGAACGACGCGGGCTGGTGCTGATCGATCCGCCCTACGAAAGCCTGGACGAACTGAAGACGATGCTGCAGGCATTCCGCGGAGCGTATGAGCGCTGGCCCACCGGCATTTTTCTGATGTGGTACCCCATCCGCAGCGCCACGCAGCGTCGCAACGTGCACGCTCGCTTCGAGGCCCTCGAGATTCCAAAGATGCTCTACGCGGATCTCGCGATTCATCCCGACGACGCCGGCGTCGGGCTCGCCGGCAGCGGCCTCGTGATCGTCAATCCGCCATTCGGAACCGATGACTATCTTGCGGCGGCCTACGCCGTCGTGCACCGGATCATCGCCGCGGAAGGTTCGGGCTACGTGGAAGTTGGGCGCCTGACGCCGGAGCGAATGGGCTGAAAATTACACTTGCTCATCGACCGCCCGCGCGCGATCGGCGAGTGCTTCCCAAAGCTCGAGCGAACCCGTCGGCGTGGGTTTGGCTGCCGATCGCGGGTTGTCGCTTGAGATTACGTTCTCCAACGGAAAGAACACGGGGCGGACGGCCGTCATTGTATCCTCGCTTCAGTCCGAATCAGAAACGCCATCAAGGGATGACATGAGCTTGAGACTCCGACCGTGGGCCTTGGGGCTCGCAGCAATCTTTCGCGTCGCGACTCCCGCCGTCACGCTCGTCAAGAAAGAGGGTGACGAACACGTGCGGGCGGGAAGGTACGCTGACGCCGAACGGTGTTATCGGCGCGTGATCGAATCCGAGGCGGATCACCCCGGTGCCATGGTGGGTCTGGGATTCGTACTCCGACAGCTAGGTCGCACGGATGAGGCGCGAGAGGTTCTCGAACTTGCCGTACAGCTTGCCGCCGATGACGCCGACGCCCATTATCTGCTTGCGACCGTACTCGAGACGCCGGCGGCGCGTGACCCCGAGAGCGCGCTTCGCTGCCGGGCCATCGCGAGCTGCGAGCGGGCCTTGGCTCTGAACCCACGATTCCTCGAAGCTCAGCAGATCTTATCGCGGCTCCTGGTCGACACCGGGCAGCTCGAGCGTGCCGCGGCGTCCTACCGTCGGGAGATCGAACTCACGCCGGAGTACTTCGGTCCACACCATCAGCTGGGCGTCGTGCTCATGCGCCTGATGCGGCACGCCGAGGCGATCGAGTCCTTGCAGCGAGCGATCTCCCTGCATCCCGGCTCGGGCGCGTCTTACTCCAGTCTTGCCGCGGCCTATACCGAGCTCGACGACAGCAGCGAAGAGTGTCTGGCGCTTGCCCAGGCGAATTTCGAGCATGCGGTTGCCGCGGAGCCGGACAATCCGGACTTTCATTACAACCTCGGCTTCAGCTATTGGCGGGGAGTGCAACTGGATCGCGCCATGGCGAGCTTCGACCGCGCGATAGAACTAGACGACAATCATCTCAGGGCGCGCTGGGCGCGGGTCATGCTCTGGGCACCGGCCTTTTCTGCCAAGAGCGGCGAACCTCTTCCGGATCGCTCCGGTTTCGGCGTGGAGCTGGCGAGGTTCGAAGCGCGCCGGGCCAGCAGCGAAACGGACGACGCGCTGTTCGTCGGGGATCTGCAGCCCTTTTTCCTCGCTTATCAGGAGGAATGCAATCTGGCGCTGCTGCGGCAGTATGGTGATGTTTGTGCGCGTGCGATGCGGCGCTGGCTGGAGCGGGAGCCGGCGCCCGCCTTCGCAAGACCGCAGGGCGACCGGATCCGCCTCGGCGTGGTATCCGGCGACATCCGCTTGCACTCGGTCTGGATGGCCTTGATCAAGGGCTGGTTGCGGTCCTTCGATCGCGCGCGGTTTGAAATCGTCCTGTTCTCATTGGCGGCCGAGATGGACGCAGAGACATCTTGGGCGCGCAGCAGAGCGGATGTATTCCTCGGCGCCCCGAAGAGTCTCTCCGAGTGGGTGTCGGCGATACGCGAACAGAATTGCGACATTCTGCTCTATCCCGCCATCGGACTCGATCCCAGGGCGCTGCAGTTGGCCAGCCTGCGTTTGGCTGCGATACAGATCAATTCCTGGGGCCATCCCGATACCTCGGGTTTACCGACCATCGATTACTACCTCTCGGCGGATTGCTTCGAACCCACCGCAGCGCAGGCGCATTACTCCGAGCGACTCGTGCTCCTGCCCCATTTCGGCAACCGGATCGAAGCCTTGGCGCTCCCGGCGTGCGACCTGGATTTTGCGGCGATGACTATCGATCGCGACCGTCCGATTGTGGTTTGTCCCGGCACCCCGTACAAGTACCAACCGGCGCACGACCACGTCTTCGTCGAAATCGCGCGCAGCATGCCGACCGCGCAACTGGTGTTCTTCCGGCCGAAGGGTTCGGCGCTCGCGAGGCTGCTGGCGTCGAGGATCACGCAGGCATTCGCGGCAGCGGGCCTCGACGCCGCCGATCATGTTCGCTTCGTTCGCTGGTTGAATTTCCAAGAGTTCCACTCGCTGCTCCGTTGCGCCGACCTGATGCTCGATACGATCGGCTTCTCCGGGTATAACACTGCGGTACAGGCGATCGAATGCGGTCTTCCGCTGGTGACGCGGGAAGGCAGATTCTTGCGCGGGCGTCTGGCGAGCGGCGTGCTGCGGCGCATGGACCTCCCGGAGTTGATTACGCAGACCAAGGCGGAGTACGTCAATTTGGCGGTCCGGTTGGTCAGCGATCGAGATTACCAGGCTAGGATCCGGCACGAAATCGAGCAGCGCCGGTCCGTCTTGTTCGACGATCAGTCCGCGATCGGCCCCTTGCAAGAGTTCCTCGCTTCGGTGGCGCGGCCGCGCGGATAGCGCCAACGACCATCAGTTCGTCCACCGGATTGCCGCGCGCAGCCGCGCCGCGATGCGGTCGATCGCGGCGGGATCGAGGCTCTGATTTTGGGTCAGTATCGCCATCGCTCCGTGCTCGGGCACGGGCAAGATCAAGCCACGGTAGCCATTCTCGTCGAAGCTCTCGGCGGACCGCGTCGATTCATGCGGGAGCACCATGACCGTCACGGGTCCGGACGGATCCTGAACGACGAGGTGGGGCACTCGATGCCCGCGAAATGCACAGCTGCTCGCATAGCTGACGAGACCGGATGTCGCCGCGGCCAAGCGCATGTGCGCATCCTGCATGACGAGATCCAGTTGGGCCTGCGATACGGCTTGCGTAGTACGCCTCCAGGCGTCCGGTTCTCCGGCCATGTGGGTCACGACGTCACCGGCCAAGCTCGATCGTGGCACGGCCAACCAAAGCAAGGCGGCAGCGCCGACGGCCGCGACGAGACTGGCCGCAATCGCATACCAGCGCGGCGCTCGATCCACGGCCGGAACGCGCCGCGAAGTCGACGGCGGCAAGCGCACCGCGCGCGCGAGCCGCACTTCGAACGCCTCGACGCGCAGGGTGAATTGCGCACACTCCGCGCAATCGTCACCGTGCGCACGCATGTCGGCCGTCGCGGCCGCCGGATCCGCCAGCAGCGCCGTCCGGTATTGCTTACACTCCATCATCGTGCGGATCCTGTGAAACATCCTCGCCGCAAAGCGCCCGCAGTTGCCGCCGGGCGCGGAACAGGCGGGTGAGCACCGCCGCCGTGGTAATTCCGAGTTGTTGGCCGATTTCTGCGGTCGTGAATCCCATCAGAACCTGCATGATCAAGGGTTCCCGGTAGTCGTCGGGGAGCCGGTAGATCGCCAGACGCAGTTCCACGAGGTCCGGATCGTCGCCGCCCGCGAGCCCGGGTTCTTCACTCGCGACGAGTTCGTCGAGGTCGACCGTGGGCAGCCGCTTGCGCTCGAAGGTTCGGGCGTACTCCCGCCGGATGATGGTCAGAAACCAGGGTCTGGCCGCTTTTTCGTCCTGCAGGGCGTCCTGCGCCTTCCAGGCACGCAGCATGGCTTCCTGCACGACATCCTCCGCAATACTGCGGTCGCGGGACAACCATAGCGCGAATCGCAGCAGATCAGGACGGAGGGACTGGCAGAGGGCCTGGAAACGGGCGTGCTTTTGACTTTCGCCGGCTCGAGTACGCATTGTCAAATCGACTTTCATCCCCCGAATCCCAATGGGCCGGACGGCAATCGGTGATAGTAGCGCATTGCGGGTGACGAGCCGCGACTGCCCCGGCTGCGGGCCGCCTTCGGGTAACATCGCCACAGAAGCTTGCTCAGGAGACATGTAGAGATGACCGGCAATTCCAGTGATTCATTTCCGAAGATTCGTTTGCGACGCATGCGGCGGGACGAGTTTTCGCGACGCCTCATGCGCGAGACCCAGCTGACTGCCGATGCGCTCATCTATCCGGTCTTCGTGGTCGAGGGCGTGGGACAACGCCAGCCCATCGCCTCGATGCCGGGCATAGAGCGCCTCTCGATCGATCAATTACTGCACGAATGCGCCGCTTTGGTCCGCTTGAGGGTGCCGGCGATAGCGATTTTTCCCGTGACGCCGGTCGAGAAGAAGTCTCTCGACGCGCGCGAATCTTGGAACCCGGAAGGTATCGCGCAGCGCGCGGTACGCGCGGTCAAACGCGAATTTCCGAGCTTGGGTGTCATCACCGACGTCGCGCTCGATCCCTTCACGACCCACGGGCAGGACGGTATCATCGACGCGGCCGGCTACGTGCAAAACGACATCACGGTGGAGACGCTGCTCCGCCAGGCGCGCTCGCACGCCGACGCCGGCGCGGACGTGGTCGCCCCGTCGGACATGATGGACGGCCGGATTGGCGCGATTCGCGCGGCGTTCGAGGACGCCGGCCTCGTGCACACCCGCATCCTCGCTTATGCCGCAAAGTACGCATCGAGCTTCTACGGACCGTTTCGCGATGCGGTGGGATCGGCCGGACAGCTGGGCAAGGGCAACAAGAACACTTATCAGATGGATCCGGCCAATTCGGACGAGGCGCTGCGCGAAGTCTCGCTCGACATCGCCGAGGGCGCGGACATGGTCATGATCAAGCCCGGTCTGCCGTATCTGGACATAGTCCGCAGGGTCAAGGAGCGGTTCGGGATGCCGACGTTCGTTTATCAGGTCAGCGGTGAATACTCTATGATCATGGCCGCGGCCGGTAACGGCTGGATCGACGAGCGCGCGGTTGCGCTGGAATCGCTGTTGTCGATGAAGCGCGCGGGCGCCGACGGGATCCTGACGTATTTCGCCAAACGCGCCGCGGAGTGGCTGAAAGAGTGAGCGGGGGAACCACCGGTGCACCCGACCAATACGGCGTGGCCGGTCACCCGGTGGCGCACAGTTGGTCACCGTTCATCCACGGCATGTTTGCGCGAGCCACGGCGCAGAACCTGGTTTACCGGCTGTTCGACATCCCCCCGCCGGAATTTCGGCGCGAGACCCTGCGCCTGCTCACGAGTGGTGTCCGTGGGCTGAACATCACGCTGCCGCACAAACAGGCGGCCGCCGAACTCGTCAACGAGTTGACGCCGCGGGCGGCGCGGGCGCAAGCGGTCAATACCATCGCCTACTTCGACGGTGCGAAGCTGATCGGCGACAACACGGACGGCATCGGCTTGATCTGCGATCTCGAGCAGAATCTCGGCATCGATCTGCGGCAGAAGCGCGTGCTCGTGCTGGGCGCCGGCGGCGCAGTGCGGGGCGTGCTGGCGCCGCTGCTGGAGCGCGACCTCGCGCAATTGGTGATCGCGAACCGCACGGCCGCGAAGGCGCTGAAGCTGGCCGCCGAGTTCGGCGACTTGGGCAAAGTCATAGGCTGCGGCTTCGACGAGATCGAAGGCCCCCACTTCGACCTCATCGTCAACGGCACGTCGGCGAGCCTGCATGGCGAAATGCCGGAGATGCCGGTCGGCTTGGTCGGGGAAGACACGGTCTGCTACGACATGGCATATGGGCGCGGCCACACCCCCTTCACGCACTGGGCCGAGTCCTTGCATGCGAAGCAAACCATGAAGGGCTGGGGGATGCTGGTCGAGCAGGCCGCCGCGGCCTTCGCGCTCTGGCGCGGCATACGCCCCGATACCGGGCCGGTGCTGAAGGCGCTCGAGGCACATCGTTGATGGTCCAGCGCTCAGGGACTGCGGTAATGGTCCTTGATTTTGACGTAATTCGCCGCGGCGTAGACGAGCATGTCGAGCTCGCGCGCCGTCAGCTCGCGGACGCGTTTTGCCGGATTGCCGATATACAAGCCGCGTGAACCGAGAGTTTTTCCCGGCGGCACGACGCTGCCGGCCGCCACGATCACCTCGTCCTCCACGATCGCCCCATCGAGGACGAGAGCGCCCATGCCGACGAGCACCCGACTGCCGATTCTTGCCGCATGCAGCACGGCCTTGTGTCCGACCGTGACGTCGTCACCGATGATGAGGGGCAGGCCCCCCGGTGAAAAGGGGCCGTCGTGCACGACGTGTAACACGCAAGCATCCTGGATGTTCGTGCGTGCGCCGATTTCGATGTGGTTGACGTCGCCACGCACGACGGCGAACGGCCAGACGGAAACGTCGTCTGCTAGCGTGACCCGGCCGATCACGACCGCCGTTTCGTCGACATAGACACGCGCGCCGAGTGCGGGGAGCGCACCGCGATAGGGTCTTATCGCCATCCGCTTCAGCGCATCGTGACGAGCTCTTCGGCGCTCGTCGGGTGAATGGCGATCGTGTCGTCGAAGTCGCGTTTCGTCGCGCCCATGCGCACCGCGACCGCGAAACCTTGCATCATTTCGTCCGCGCCCGCACCGATCACGTGGCAGCCGATGATCCGCTCCTCCGGACCCAGACAGATCAGCTTCATCTCGGTGCGAGGTTTTCTCTCCGTGAGCGCGTTGTGCATACCGACGAAGCTGCTCACGTAGACCTTGACGGCATCTCCATGGGCGGTACGCGCCTCGAGCTCGGTCGAGCCGACGGTGCCGATCGGTGGGCGGGTGAAGACCACGGTGGGAATGAGTCGGTAATCGAGCTTCCTGCCCGCCATCTTGCCGAACAAGCGGTCGCTGAGGCGGCGACCCGCGGCGATCGCGACCGGCGTGAGGGGCGCGCGGCCAGTGACGTCGCCGATCGCATGGACTCCAGGGACGTTCGTATCCTGGAATTCGTCCGTGACGACGAAGCCCATGGTATCGAGCCTGATGCCAGCACGCGTCAAACCGAGATCCGCGACGTTGGGCGAGCGGCCGATCGCCCAGAGAACGCAGTCGAAGCCGGCCGCCCTGCGACCATCGAGTGCCCTCAAGGTCTTGGCTCCGTCTTGCGCCTCGCCAAGGTCCGTCGGTACGAATTGCTCGTGGATCACGATGCCCCGTGCGCGCAATTCGCGCATCAGCGCGGCGCCCAGCATGGCGTCGAATTGATTGAGCAAATGGGTCTTGCGCACGAAGATCTCCACCGCGCTGCCCAGCTCGTGGAATGCTCCGGCCAGCTCGCAGGCGATGTAGCCGCTGCCGACGACCGCGACCCGCCGCGGACGCAGCTCGAGATCGAAGAAACCGTCGGAGCTTATTCCCAAATCGGCGCCCGGCAGATCCGGGATCGTGGGCCGACCACCGGTGGCGATCACGATGTGTTCCGCGCTCAATCGCCTGCCGTCTACCTCGATCGTTCGGGCATCGACGAAGTGTGCCGCACCGTGGATGTGCTCTACCGATTTGGCGGCGAGGTTACGGGCGTATATACCGTTCAGACGCGCGATGTAGGCATCTCGCTTGCGCTTGAGCGCAAGCCAATCGTGGTCCTCGCGCGTGACCGCGAAACCATAATCGCCGGCGTCGTCGAGCGACGCGGCGATGCCGGCCGCGTTCCACATCACCTTCTTCGGCACGCAACCAACGTTGACGCAGGTCCCGCCGAGACGCCCCGATTCGATCACGACCGCTCTCGCACCGTATTCGGCCGCGCGCTGCGCACACGCGAGTCCGCCGCTGCCGCCGCCGATGGCGATCAAATCGAAGTTTGAAGTGGACACTGTGAACTCCGTTCCCAAAAGGGGCGTGCGCCCGTTGGGTATACTGGGGTCCATGGTGAGCTTCGTAAAGTCCCGCCTGCCGGCCGACTTGGGCTGCGGGTTTCGTGGCGGCTGAAGCCTGTCTGCTAGAATGTCGGGCGTGAACAATCCACTGCTGCAATTGGACTCGCTGCCCGACTTCGAGCGGATCGAAGCGGCCCACGCCCGCCCGGCGCTCGAGGAGGTCCTGGCCCAAAACCGAGCGCGGATCGCCGCACTGACGGCGCAGGCGGCGCCGACCTTCGCTTCGCTGGTCGTTCCGATGGAGGAACTTGGCCACCGTCTGGGTCGGGTTTGGAGTCCCATCGGCCACCTCAATGCGGTGGCCAATTCGAGCGCGATGCGCGAGGCTTACAATGCGTGCGTACCGCTGCTGACCGCCTACGCGTCGGAAGTGGGCCAGAACCTCGAGCTGCAAAAGGGCTATGCCTACGTGCTCGAACACGAGGGTGACGCACTGGATGCTGCACAGCGCAAACTCGTCGAGAATGCGCTGCGCGACTTCCGGCTCGCCGGCGTCGATCTGCCACCGGACCGAAAGGACAGATTCCGGACCGTGATGCAGCGGCTCGCGCAGCTCGCGAGCAAATTCTCGGAAAACGTCCTCGATGCGGCGGGCGCGTACACCCGTGTCGTCAGCGATGAAGCGGAGCTCGCGGGACTGCCCGCCAACGTGATCGATCGCGCCGCGGCCGATGCACGCGCAGCGAACACGCGCGGCTGGCTGTTCAAGCTCGACCAGCCCACTTACACGACGGTCATGACCTGCGCGCAAAGCGAAGCACTGCGGCGCGACATTTACGAGGCCTGGGTCACCCGCGCCTCGGAACTAGGACCGAGCGCGGGCAGATACGACAACGAGCCCCTGATCGCGGAGATTCTGCCGCTGCGCCACGAACTGGCCGGTCTCGTCGGTTTCAAGAGCTATGCCGAATACGCGCTCGCGACACGCATGGCGAAGTCGAGCAGCCAGGTGCTCGCGTTTCTCGAAGACCTGGCGCGGCGCTGCCGGCCGATGGGCTTGCGGGAATTCGCGGATCTCGAGGAATACGCCGGCCGGAAATTGGCGGCCTGGGACGTTGCGTTTTACACCGAGCGATTGAAGGCGCACCGCTTCAAGGTGTCACAGGAGGAACTGCGCCCGTATTTTCCGCTGCCGAAGGTGCTGGACGGACTGTTCGCCTTGACGACGCGGCTGTACGGCATCCGCGTGCACGAGCGGCCGTCGGTCGCAGTTTGGCATCCCAGTGTCCGCTATTACGATCTGCTCGACGCGGAGGATCGGCCGATCGCGGGTTTCTACCTCGACCCCTATTCGCGCACTGAAAAGCGCAGTGGCGCCTGGATGGACGAGTGCGTCGTGGCGAAGACGCTGCCGGACGGGAAATCCCTGCCCGTCGCGCAGCTGGTCTGCAATTTCACCGCGCCCGTCGGCGACGTCCCCTCGCTCTTGACGCACGACGAAGTGACGACCCTGTTCCACGAATTCGGCCACGGCCTGCACCACATGCTGACGCGGGTCGCCTACCCCAGCATCGCCGGCATCAATGGCGTGTCCTGGGACGCGGTCGAGCTGCCGAGCCAGTTCATGGAGAACTTCGTCTGGCGCACGGAAGTACTGCCGCTCATTTCAGCGCATGTCGAAACGGGCGAGGCGCTGCCGGCGGAGCTGCTCCGGCGGCTGCTCGGCACCCGCACTTTCAATGGCGCGCTGGATACCTTGCGTCAACTCGAGCTCGCGACCTTCGATTTCGAATTGCACGCGAATTTCGATCCTGCGCGAGGAGCGCGAGTGGCGGAATGTTTGGCCGGGGTGCGCGAGCGAGTCGCCGTCGTACCCGCCGCGTCCTTCAATCGCCTGCCTTCGAGCTTCGCGCACATTTTTTCCGGCGGCTATGCCGCCGGCTACTACAGTTACAAGTGGGCGGAAGTGCTTGCCGCCGATGCCTTCGAGGCTTTCGAGGAAGCCGGCGTGTTCGATCAGACGACCGCGTTACGCTTCCTCGACTCGATCCTGTCGCGCGGCGGCAGTCTCGATGCGATGGATGCCTTCGTGCGGTTTCGGGGCCGCGAGCCGGACGTACGGCCGTTGTTGCGCCAAACCGGGATCGCCGCGTGAGACGCTGGCTGCCGCTCTTGCTGGCGCTGCCAGCGGCGGCGTTTTCGGCGACAGCCTACGTCAGCGACGATCTCGTCCTCGGCGTCTATGCCGATCAGAGCCCGCAAAGCGCGCGCCTCGCGACCCTGCATTCGGGTGCGAGTGTGGAGACGCTCGCGAACAAGGGAGAGTTCACCCAGGTACGCCTCGGCGACGGCACGAGCGGCTGGGTCAAGAGTTCGTTTCTCGTTTCGCAGGTACCCGCGGCAGCGCGGGTCAAACAACTCGAGGACGAGTTGAGCCGGGCACAGGCGGTGACCCCTGAACTCGCCGCCGCGGCGGCGCGCAGCGAGGTCGAACAGCTGAAGAGTCAATTGGCCGAGTCACAGGCGGATCTCGCGGCGGCGCGCGGAGCGTCCGTCGCCGCGGGGCAAACACCCGGCCACGATGCCTCGGCCGGCCTGGATCCCGAACACTGGGGATCCGTGCTGCGGGCGGCGGGACTCGCTGCAAGCGTCGCGCTGGCGTGCGGTTTCTGGCTTGGATACGGCTTTCTCGCGCGGCGCGTCCGGCGGAAATTCGGCGGCATCAAGGTGTATTGAATGCTCAGCGTCGCCACCTGGAACGTCAATTCCCTGCGCGTCCGCTTGCCGCAATTGCTTGCATGGCTCGCGGCCAATCCGACCGACCTGATCGCGTTACAGGAGACCAAGCTCAGCGATCCGGATTTTCCCCGCACCGAGATCGAAGCGCTCGGATTTGCGGTCGCTTTCGCGGGCCAAAAAACCTACAACGGCGTTGCCGTGCTGTCGCGTCTGCCGATCGAGGACGTCGTCACCGATCTGCCCGGCATCGTCGACACGCAACGCCGCTTGCTCGCGGCGACGATCGGCGGCGTCCGTTTGATCAACGTCTACGTGCCCAACGGTCAAACCGTGGACTCGGAAAAATATCTTTATAAACTCAGCTGGCTGACCGCGCTGGAGGACTATGTGCGCGCCGAACTGGCGGCGCATCAAAATCTCCTGATCCTGGGCGATTTCAACATTGCCCCAGAGGATCGCGACGTGCACGATCCGGCCGCATGGCAGGGGTCTGTGCTCGTCAGTCCGGCGGAACGCGCGGCTCTACAGCGCCTCACGAACATCGGGCTCCTCGATCTTTATCGGCGCTTCGAGCAACCGGAGCGCTCCTTCAGTTGGTGGGACTACCGGCAGGGCGGCTATCGGCGCAACCACGGACTACGCATCGATTTGATCCTGGGCAGCGCCGCGATGGCAGCGCGCTGCCGATCCTGCCGGATCGACCGGGAGCCGCGCGCCCTCGAGCGTCCGTCCGATCATGCGCCATGCATCGCGGACTTTGACATATGATTCTGTGCGACGCGGCGCGACTCAAGGAAGGAGAACCAGGTCGATGGCTTCGGCGGCGGCTTGGGGCTAGACTGCCTCCATGCAAGACTTTCGCCGTAACGACTACGACGTTACGAATACCATCCAGGTAAGCTCCACGACCGCGGTCGCCGCGGCGGTCCGCGAGCTGTTCGTCGAGACCTGGCCGGGCGAATCATTCGATCGTGTTGCCGTCACGTTCGATGAATTCGACCGTTTGTTCACCGGGCGCATGCCCGGCTATCACGGCGTCGACACGGTCTACCACGACCGTCAGCATTCGCTCGACATGACGCTCGCGATGATGCGGCTCATGGTCGGCTACGAACGCACGACTCAGGGCGCGATGCGTTTCGGAGCGGAGCGCGCCGTGATGGCCCTCGTGACGTCGTTGTTCCACGATGCGGGTTACATTCGCGAGTACGAAGATCGGCAGCATCAGAACGGCGCCGAATTCACTCTCTATCACGTGACGCGGAGCGCGCGATTTCTCGCCCGATTTCTGCCCACGATCGGGATGGAATCCTGGGTACCGGTCGCGACCCGCATAGTTCACTTCACGGGTTACGAGATCAAACTCTCGCAGATTCCGCTTGCCGATCCGCGCGACCGAAAGCTCGGCACACTGATCGGCACCGCGGATTTGATCGCGCAGATGGCGGATCGATGTTACTTGGAAAAGTGTCGCGATCGGCTCTACCCGGAGTTCGTGCTCGGCGGTATCGCGGCAGCCACCGGCACCGACGGCGCGCTCCAGGTCCGCTACAGTTCGGGTTTGGATTTGCTGCGGCAAACCCCACAATTCGTCCGTGACACCCGCTTGCGGCGCATGGAAGGCGAGTTCGAGCATGCCTATCGGCATCTGGAGCCCTTGTTTGCGGGGCGCAACCCCTATATCGAGGCCATAGACCGGAATCTCGAGTATCTCGATCGCGTACTGCGCGCCGAGCGCTGGCCCTTGCTGCGGCGCAATCCGCCTCTGTTCACCGCCGTGCCGAACCAGCTGCCGCAAGTTCGCGGCCTCATGCTCGATCATTTGAAGACGCTCTGGGCCTGATCCTTCGCCGGCTCAAGGCCAATCGATGCTCGCAACGTAGCGGGCGTGCAGCTGGTCGAGATTCCGTAAAACTACTTCTTTGCCGAGCAGCGCCGAGGACCCGATGACAGAGCGCAGCAGCTCCGGCGTCAAACACCGGCGTGCTCGTTCGGCCACGGGCGCGAAGCTGTAGTGCCAGGGCTCGGCCTGCACGCCGGAACGGATGCCGCGGAACGGCCGGAAGAATCCGTAGCGCGAGGCATGCTCTTCCAGCCAGCCATGCATCGCGGCGAAGGGGCCACCGGCCTGATATTCGTCGGGTGTGAGCCGCACCGTATATGCGGGGCCGAACGCGTTGCGATCGACTAGGTCGAAGTCCGTTCCCCAGTGATGGCGACTCGCGCCAGGCAGCGCGGACCAGTGCAGAATCGCCGCGACACGCTCAGGCGCTCCGAGACCGGCGACGTCGAGCGCGCGACCCCCTGGGTCTTGCATGGCCCGCACACCCGAGAACTTGTCGTTCCAAATCGCGAGTTGCCGGTCGAAGTCGCGAAAGCTGCTCCAGGGATAGGGATCGAATCCGGCCGTGAGAGCCGCGCGGTGCAGGCTACGGAATGCGGCGGCGGCGTGCATGTGCACGCTGCGGTCGAACTCGCGCAGCTCGGTGAGGTGCGTGCGAGCACGCCCCGTCAATTCCTCCGGATTCACGCCTGCGGATCCCGCGTCGCGGCGAGACCGGCAACCTGGTCCAGCACCCGCACGAGCACGTCGGTATCTTGCGCGCCGGAGACGGAGTACTGACCGTCGAATACGAACGTCGGTACGCCGTTGAATCCCAGGGACGAGGCGTGACGCTCCGCCGCGATCAGGGCATCGTGCCCGCGGCGCAGGACGAACAGGGATCGCGTCTCGTAATCCGAAAGGCCCACCTCGGCGCCGAGACGCGCGAGCTCATCGACATCACCGATGTCGCAGCCCTCCTCGAAATAGGCGCGCATCAAGCGCTCCTTGAGCTGGGATTGGAGCCCGGCACGACCGGCATGGGCAATCATCAGGTGCGAACGCCGGGTATTCGGTATGCGTTCGATCAAATCGAAACGAAAGCCTATGCCCACGGTCTCGCCGAGACCTACCAGCACTTTCTGAGCTTCCGCGAATGCCTTTGGATCGTTGACCCGGTTGGCGAGATACCAGGCGCGGTCGACCCCGTCTGGCGGCAGATCCGGATTAAGTTCGAAAGGTCGCCAGGTGATGCGCGGTTCGAGGGCGGGGCGTTTGGCGAGCGCAAGCTCGAAGCGCCGTTTACCGAGGTAGCACCAAGGGCAGATGGTGTCGGAAAAAATGTCGATCCGCATCGCTACGCATTGTACCCGGCCCCTTATCGGGTTTGGCGTGAACGAGTATCATTCCGGCGATATGGCGCAAAGCCTCAAGACAAATTATCTCTTGTTCGCGCTCGCCGTCGTCGCCTTGCTGGCTTCCGTGCTCGGCTCGCTGGCCTATTACGAACATCGCAGCGACACGAATGCCGTGAACTACCTCACGGCCGCAACCGTCGGCCAGAAACTCGAGGCGGATCTGGCCGAGCGGGCGCAGAATTTGGCCGCGCGCGCGAGTTCCTTATTGTCCGGCACCGTGGCTGCGGGCAATCCTGCCGGCACCCGGGCGATCGCCGAGCGTTTGCTGCAAGAGTCGGATGTCGAGCGCGTCGAGATCGCGGATGCTGCCGGGCAGAATCTGTTTGCGGGCAGTCATTCGGGCCAGTCGGTCGCAGCGGACACGGGGGTGCCGGAAGTCTCACCGCCAACCTACGAAACTGCGGTTCTGGCGCCGCATGACCCGCATGCGGCGCCGATCGGCAGATTGCGGATCTGGATGAGTCGCGCGACGCTCGATGAAACGCTTGCCGGACTGCGCTCCAATCTCGAGGCGCACCAGGCGATTCAAGGCAAGCGCATGAGCGGTGGATTGATCGGCTTGATCCTGCTGCTGCTGACCTTGAGTCTGAGCGGCGCTTGGTTCATCGCGCGGCAGCTCGCACGCCCCATCACGGCGCTGGTCAAGACGGCCGACCGCATCGGCGAGGGCGACTATACGCAACCGCTCGCGGTGGGTCGCCGCGATGAACTCGGCGAGCTGCAATCGGCGCTGGAGCGCATGCGTCAGAATCTGCGCGAAACCACCATCACCAAGAATTACTTGAACACGGTGCTGAACAGCCTGAGCGACGCGGTCCTCGTGGCCTCGCCCGACGGCATCGTGCGCAGCTGCAATGAGGCGGCTCAGCAGCTGCTCGGATACCGTGAAGCTGAGTTGCTCGGCAAACCCCTCACGGGCTTCATCGACGAGGCGCATCTGGAGGCATTCATGGCGACGCCGGCCTCGAGCGAAGCGCGTGAGACGGTGCTGCGCACGGCGAGCGGTCAAACGATCCCGGTTTCGATGGCGGGGTCCTCGATCACGACCGACGACCCCGAGTTCCAGGGCAACATCTACGTCGCGCGCAACATCACCGAACGGAAGCGCGCCGAGCGGCGCATCCGCTATCTGGCACGCTACGACACCCTCACCAAGATGCCCAACAGGATGCAGTTCCAGCATCTGCTGCAGCAGGCTATCGCCCGCTCCCGGCGCAACAACCGCTCGCTCGCCCTGCTCTATCTGGATCTCGATCGCTTCAAGGAGGTCAACGACACCTTCGGTCATTCGGCCGGCGATCGGACGCTGGAAATCCTCAGTGAGCGCCTGACGCGCAATCTCAGCAAAGATACCGTCATCGGCCGGCTCGCCGGGGACGAGTTCGCGATGTTCGTCGACGAACTGCCGCTCGAAGAAGACAATCGGGCGGGACTTGCCGAGCTCGCCCGCACGCTGCTGGATGAAATCAGCCGCACTTTCTACGTCAATCAACAGGAGGTTTATCTGACCGCCAGCGTCGGCGTCGCGATCTGCCCCTACGACGCCGAGAACGTCATCGATCTGATCCGCAACGCCGATGCCGCGATGTACCACTCGAAGCAAAACGGCGGCAACTCGTCCGCGTTTTACGTGCCGGAAATGAACGCCGCGGCGGTCGAACGGTTGATGCTGAAGAGCAAGCTGCGCCGAGCGCTGGAACGGGACGAACTGGTGATTCTCTATCAGGCCAAGGTCGATCTGCGCGACGGGCGCGTCGTCGGCGCCGAAGCCTTGTTGCGCTGGCGCCTGCCGGGTCATGGCGACATTCCACCCTCGCAATTCATTCCGCTGGCCGAAGAGACCAGCCTCATCATGGACATCGGCGAGTGGGTCATGAATCATGTCTGCGCCGATTATCGCGAGTGGCAGAAAACCGTGCCCGTGCCGGGTCGCATCGCCATCAATCTTTCGCTGCGGCAATTGAAACAGGCGAGCTTCATCGCGCGCGCGCGCGCCGTGTTCCGCCGACACGAGGTCTCGCCGACCTGCTTCGAACTCGAGGTCACGGAGACTACCTTGATGACGGACCCGAAGCGCACGATCGGCTTGTTGAACGAGCTCTATGCCATGGGTTTGCATCTGGCAATCGACGACTTCGGCACCGGCTACTCGTCGCTCTCCGCGCTGCAGCAGTTCCCGATAGGGACGCTCAAGATCGACCAGTCCTTCGTCCGCGACGTGGCCGTCGATTCTGACGATGCGGCGATCGTGCGCACGATCATCGACATGGGCAAGAGCCTGGGTCTCGAGGTCATCGCGGAGGGGGTGGAGACCAGCGAACAACTGGAGTTCCTGCGGATGCACGGCTGCAACTACGCGCAAGGACGACTGTTCGGGGACGCGATGGACTCGGGCAGTCTGCTGCGCATCTTGTCCGACCAGATTCGCGGCGCCGCGACGGCTCATCACGCCCTGTTGTGCGCGCCGGCTGCAGAGCCGTCGGCCGCAGCCTCCTGAGTCGCACCCGCGTAGCATACTAACCATGTTATCTGCTCGGGATCTGACGTTGCGGCGCGGACCGCAACCGCTGTTCGAGCGGGTCGATTTCACGGTGTTTCGCGGCAATAAAGTCGGGATTACCGGCGCCAACGGCACGGGGAAATCGAGTTTGTTCGCGGCGCTGCGCGGGGAACTGGCCCCCGACAAGGGTGAAATCGAGCGGCCGAGCGCGCTGCGGATCGCCCATGTCGAGCAGGAGATCGAGGCGAGTGAGCGGGCTGCGATCGATTTCGTCATGGACGGCGATACCGAACTGCGCGGGGTCGAGGCGGCGATCGAGGCGGCGATGCGGCGCGACGATCCCATGGCCCTTGCCGAGCACCATGCGGCGCTGCAGGCCGTCGACGGCTACCGCGCCCGCGCGCGCGCCGCCGCCTTGCTGCATGGCCTCGGATTCCAGACTGCGGATCATGACCGTCCGGTAGCGGAGTTTTCAGGGGGATGGCGCGTGCGCCTCGGCATGGCGCGGGCGCTCGCCGCGCGCGCCGACCTATTGCTGCTCGACGAACCGACGAATCATCTGGATCTCGATGCAATCGTCTGGCTGGAGGAATGGCTCATGGCCTTTCCCGGCACCCTGCTGATGATTTCCCATGACCGCGAGTTTCTCGACGCGATCATCGACCGGGTGCTGCACATCGAGAATCGCTCGATCCATGCCTATAACGGCAATTACTCCCAATTCGAGCAGAAGCGAGCCGAGGAATTGGCCTTGCAGGGATCGCTGCAGGCGAAGCAGGCACGGCGTGTCGCGCACATGACCGCATTCGTCACGCGCTTTCGCGCGCAGGCGAGCAAGTCGCGTCAGGCCCAGAGCCGGCTCAAGATGTTGCAGCGCATGGAGACCATCGTCCCGGCCCACGTCGACAGTCCCTTCGAGTTCGAATTCCAGCCGCCGCTGAAAACGCCGCGCCCTCTGCTCTCGGTGGAAGCCGCCGCCTGCGGGCACGGCGAACGGCAGGTCGTGTCGGGCATCGACCTCAGTATCGATCCGCGCGATCGTATTGCGCTCTTGGGTCCGAATGGCGCTGGGAAGTCCACGCTCACGAAACTGTTGGCGGGAGTGGCGGCACCGCTCGCCGGCCGGCGCATTCCGGCGGCGGATCTCGCCGTCGGCTATTTCGCTCAACAACAGATGGAACAACTCAATCCGGATTGCGATGCCTTCTGGCACCTCCGGCATCGCGGCGGAGTCGACTATGCCAGCGGCGACGAGCAGCGTGTCCGTGACCATCTCGGTCGGTTCGGATTCGAGGGCGACCGCGCCTTCGAGGCGGTTACGCGTTTCTCGGGGGGTGAAAAAGCGCGTCTCACGCTCGCCCTGATCGTCGCGCGGCGCCCCAATCTGCTGCTGCTGGACGAGCCCACGAACCATCTCGACATCGACATGCGCCATGCTTTGAACGTCGCCCTGCAGAGCTTCGAAGGCGGTCTCGTCGTCGTCTCCCACGACCGTCACTTGATCAAAACGGTCGCGGACACCCTCTGGCTGGTCGCCGACGGGGCGGTCGGCGCTTTCGACGGCGACCTCGACGACTACCAGCGCTGGCTCAAGGACCGCGCCCAGGATCAGTCCCGCGCGCGCGCAGCCAAAAAGACGGCGACGGCGCGGGCGCCCCGCAAGGCCACTGTGCGGATAGCGCCGCTACGACGCGAATTGGCCGAAATCGAGCAAAAGATCGCTGCGCTCACCGCAGAACGAACGGCTATCGAAGCAGCGCTCTCGGCCGGCTCTACATCGGCGACACTGATCGACCGGTTCGGCCAGCTGAGCCGCGAGGTAAGTTCCCTGGAGGCTCGCTGGATGGACGTAGGTAGCGCAATCGAGGCGGCGGAATTGGACGTAGCTGGCAGCCAATGATGTCGGACAACGATCCCAATAGCCAGTATTCCATCAAAGCGGTCGCCGTCGCTACGGGACTGTCGGTGGAAACCTTGCGCGCTTGGGAGCGCCGCTACGGGATCGTCGAACCGAAACGGGATGGCAGCGGCCACCGCGTATATACCGGCATGGACGTGGCCCGGCTGCGTCGACTGCGCGAAACCACGGATCGCGGTCACCCTATCGGCAAGATCGCCCATCTGAGCGATGCGGAGCTCAACAGCCTGTTGGTGGACCGGCACGAGGATCATCCGAACGTCGCCGCCTCCCAGGCGCTCGGGACCCGAATCCTGACCGCGATCGAGAAATTCGATCTCGAGGAATGTGACCAAGCGATTGCGATGGCATTCGCCTTGCTTCCGGTCGGCGACGTCATCAGCGAAGTGCTCTCGCCGGTTTTACGGGAGGTCGGCGAGCGCTGGCACCGTGGCGAATTTTCCATCGGCCAGGAGCGGCTCGTCTCCAGCGCGGTGCGCCGCCAGATCAGCGGACTCCTCAATACCTTCAACAGCATGGCGCGCGGCGCGCCGATCGTGTTCGCGACCGTGAGCGGTGAGCCGCACGAGTTGGGTATCTTGATGTTCGCCGCACTGGCCGCCAGTCGCAAGTGGCGCACCTGTTACCTTGGCGCGGATCTGCCGCCCGAAGAGATCTCCAACTTCGCGACCCGGGTCGAGGCCACCGCGGTGGCGGTCAGCCTCGTCCTGCCGGAGACGCTCGACTGCAGCATCGAGAAGCTGCACGTCCTACGTTCCGGGCTGCCCAGCAGCGTGGAACTCTGGATCGGTGGCGCGGCCTCGTTCTACGTCGATCCCGCGCTCTTTCCGGCCGGCAGCGTGCACATGGCCGGGCGCAAGGATTTCGAAAATAGACTGGACCTCTTGGTTTCGTCGGCGCGCTAAACGCCGGGCAGATTATGGCTGCCGTCGCAGAGCGGCGGTGTCGCAGTGCGCTTGCAGGCGCAGAACCACAGCGTCTTGGTTTCAGCAGCGGTATATTTGAGCGGCGACGAGTCGCTGCCCTTGTGGGCGCCGTCACAAAACGGCTGCTGCGCACTCTTGCCGCAGCGACACCACCAGTACGTCGTTCCGGCCTGTACATCGACGGGAATCGGCTGAGCGTTCATTGATAGGATCGTAGCACACCGCAAGGATGGACCCTGCTTGAACGACCACGACCCGCTGTTGCAGATTCTGATCCTCCTGGCAGCATCGGTCTGCGTGATCGCCGCCGTGCGCAAGCTCGCGCTGCCGGCGATCCTCGGCTACCTTGCCGTCGGCATGGCCCTGGGTCCGCACGCCCTCGCGCTCGCGGCCGACAACGAGACGACGCGCCTCCTCGCGGATTTCGGCGTCGTTTTCCTCGTCTTCACCCTGGGTCTGGAATTCTCCTTGCCGCGCCTGATCGCCATGCGCACGGAAGTGCTCGGCGTCGGCGGCGCCCAGGTGTCGCTGACGACCGGCATCGTTGCCCTGGCGGCGAGCCTGGCGTTCCAGATCGCGCCACCGGTCGCCGTGGTCATCGGCGGCGCGGTGGCGATGTCTTCGACCGCCATCATCATCTCGCAGCTCACGGAACAGTCCGAGAACAACCGCACGCACGGGCGTCTTGCGGTCGCCATCTGCCTTTTTCAGGATCTCGCGTTCACCTTGTTCCTCGCCCTGGAATCTTCCTTGTCCCACCCGGGCGACAGTTCGAACTCGCGTCAGATCGGGGTCGCGATCGGGATCGCGGCCGTTGCCTTGAGCGTGGTGCTCGCGGCGGGGCGCTGGCTGCTGCGTCCCTTGTTCTTGTTGATCGTTTCGGTGCGCTCGTCGGAACTGTTTTCGCTCGCGGTGTTGCTCGTCGTGCTCGCCTCGGCGTGGGCGACGCATGCCGTTGGCCTGTCGCTCGCGCTCGGCGCGTTTCTCGCCGGCATGCTGTTGGCGGAAACCGAGTTTCGTCATCAGATCGAAGCGACGATCCGCTCCTACCGCGACATCCTGCTGGGCTTGTTCTTCATCACCGTCGGCATGCTGCTCGACCTGAGCCTGTTGCTGCAACACCTCGCACTGGTCACGGCCGTGCTCGTGGGTATGTTGCTGCTCAAGGCGGCGATCGTCACGCTGGTGAGCAAGCCCTCCACGCACAGTTGGTTCAAGTCGGTGCGCACGGGAATCGTCGTGTCGCAGGGCGGGGAGTTCGGCTTCGCGCTGCTGACGCTGCTGCTGCGGCACGAACTTCTCGAGCCCGCGGTGGTGGAACCGCTGCTCGCGGCAACGGTGCTGAGCATGGTGCTCTCGCCTCTGTTGATCCGTCACAATCGGCGCATCGCCCGCGGCTTGCTCGTGGAAACGGGTCCGCCACGCTCGGAGGCGATGCGCGAGACCCAGGCGACACTCGCGGTCGCAGAACGCGATCACGTCGTGATTTGCGGCTTCGGCAGGGTCGGCCAGAACATCGCACGCGTGCTCGAAAAAAAAGGCTTCGAATACATCGCGCTCGAGGTCGATGCTTACCGTATCCGCATGGGCCGACAGGCGGGCGATTCGATCATTTATGGCGATGCCGGGCAGGCCGAGGTTCTGCAGAACGTCGGCGTGGAGCACGCTAGCTGTGTCGTGATCACTTTCGCGAATCCGTCCGTGAGTCTGCGCATCCTGCGCGCGGTGCGCGGCCTGCGGCCCGACGTGCCCGTGCTGGTGCGCACGCAGGACGATGCGCAACTGGAGGAGTTGCAGGCCGCGGGCGCGACCGAGGTCGTACCCGAGACTTTCGAGGCGAGTCTGATGCTGCTGTCGCATTTGTTGTTGTTGCTCGAAGTACCGGTGTCGCGGGTCGTGCGTACGGTCGGCGACATACGCAATGACCGTTACCGGATGCTGCGCCAGTTCTTTCCGGCCGAGCGCGCGGAAGTTCTGGATGCAAGTCACGCTTTCCGTGAGGAGTTGCATAGCGTCGTGCTGCCGCCGCATGCCTGGGCGGTTGGCCGCACCATCGCCGATCTGCACGCCCGCGGTTCGCAGGCGGCGGTCAGCGCGGTGCGGCGCGATGGTATCGTGGGGCGGGAACCGGCGATCGAGACCGTGCTCAAGGAGGGCGACGTGGTGGTCGTGTGCGGCACGCCGGAGGCGGTCGAACATGCGGAAACTCTGCTGCTGATGGGCTGACCGAGAGACCCCCCTCCCGGTCGGGCCGAATGTACGGGTTATCCCCTCTTTACAGGTGCGCGGGTTACTCGCATAGTATCCACGCTGTGCAAGGGCAAACTCGTCGAAAGGCGGGGACGCAAAACCACCGGTCTAAGGGGCTGTTCGCGAGAGCGGCCTGACGATAGCGGGGTCACCAGTTCACCGGCTCGACGTCGCGTGACACCCCCGCCCCCGAAGGTTTTCCTGACAGCTGTCGATAGCCGTGCAGGTTTCAGGCGTTTGGGGTCGAGCATATGGTAAGCAAAGTGACGTCCGCGCCCGGCGCGAGTATGAGTCCGGGCGTACATCGCCGGCCTCGGCTGATGTTGCGCCCGGTCCGGCCGGAAGACATCCCGACGATCATCGGGAAGAACAAAACCTATCCGAGTCCGGTGCGCATGGTCGGCTGTGACTATTCCCAGGCGCGCTGCGTCGGCGGCGACGGCGGCACCCTGGTCGATACGGGCGCGCTCGACAAGATTCTGGAATTCGGCGACGGGTTCGTACGGGCACAAGCCGGCGTGCGCATCGGCACCCTCGTGCGCGCCCTCGCCGAGCGTGGTCTCGAACTGCCGCTAACACCGGAGATCGCGAATATCTCCTTGGGCGCGGTCGCCGTGACGACCCTGCCGCAGGCGTCTTTTCAAGACGGCCTCGCGCAAATGGCGAGCTGCGTCATGGAACTGAAGATCATTACGCCCCAGGGCAAGCAGATGACCGTGACGGAGCAAGACCGCGAATTGATGCGTGTGCTGCGTTCGAGTTTCGGTCTGCTCGGCATCGTGCACGAAGTGGTGCTGCGCGTCGCACCGTTGCGGCCGGTCAAGATCGACTACCGGGTGTACTCGCTAGAGGAGTTCACCGCTCGCTATGCACGGATTTCCGAGGCGCCGGGTGCACTGCGCCTGCATCTTGCGCCATTCAGCGACCGGGTAACGGTCGAGAGGCGCACGCTCGACGTCGAAGAGGCGACCTCCCGCTCGGGTATCTGGCAGATACGCAACTCGGTGATGCGCAATGTGCTGCCGGCATTCGGCGCGTCGGTCGGCGGCGTCTTGGCCACCCCGGGTCTGCGCAACGCCGTACTCACCGGCGTCCACAAGGCCTTGGAGGCAACACAGGCGCCGGCCGCACGCGGCGTAGTCGTGTATGCCCACGAATGGATGCGGGATCTGCCGGTGGAATCCTGGAAGGCGCGCTACACCAAGAGTCTCTGGGCATTTCCTGCCGCGGATTATCCCCGCGTGCTGGCCGAATATTTCGCATTCTGCCGCGGCTACTACAAGGAACACCGCTACCGACCCAACGTCGTGACCGCAGCGAGCCGACTGCACCGCGATCGTGCGTCCCTGTTCAGCGTCAGCTACAACGGACCGATGGTGACCTTGGAGCCGTCATCGGACGGCGAGAAAGGCTGGGCCGACTTCTTGATCGATTTCAACGATTTTTCCTCGGACCTCGGCGGCGTTCCGACCTTCAACCAGACCCGAGCCCTCAAGGCGCAGCACGTGGACAGAGCGTTCGGCGAACGAGCGCGGCTGTTCAAGGGTCTGCGCCAGCGCACTGATGGTTTCAGCCGCCTCAATACCAGCTATTTCGCGAATCTATTCGGCTGAAGTGGCCTGTCGGCGGCGCCCGCCGAGCCCTAGAGCTCGGCTCGCCGCGAGCGCAACTGGATCGCCGCCACCACCAGGACGATCCCGATCGCAGCGCCGATCAAGGTCGCTGCGCTGCCAAAGAAACCGACCGGATCGAGCAGGTGCCAGAGATTCTGCGGATAGGTGATGGTGTTGTCGCCGTCATGATCGTGGATCACCGCGGTCTTCCAGCCGGGGCCGCTCTGCGTCAGGTCGAACGCGTGGTGGACGTAGCCCGCACCGAGTCGGTCCAGCAATTCACGGCCGAAGTAATAAGTGCCGAACATCCAGCGTTCGCCGATGAAGATCACGAGCGGCGGCAAAACCGACCAGAGGATCACGGCCCGCGTCGCGCAGGCGGAAATCAGCATGAGCCAGCCGGCGACGGGAAGGTACCAAACGGCGAGGGTGACGATGGTGTAGAGCCAGAACGCCTGAGTCTGCAGCCACAGCGTCGGATGCCACAGACCGCTCGACGCCCAGGCGCCCGTGCGCAGACTCAAGGCCAGCGACATCGTCAATATCGTCACGTCGGCGATCGCGAAATACACGAGCGGAATGACGATCAGACCGAGGAGCAGCTTCACGAGCACAGTCTCGGTGTCCGAAATCGGCAGCGACTTCCAAAAAAGAATGCTGCGATCCTTGCGGTCCGCATGCAGGCAATCGAGCAGATACCATCCCGAGTAGACCGACATGATGACCAGGAACATCGAGGTGACGACGCCGGAGAGCGCGAACTGACTGACCAGCGCGGGGACGCCGCCGCCGGGGCCATCGGGACTGAAGATATCGCCGCCGAACTGCAGGTGCCCGAAGACGGCGCCGAGCAGAAGCAGCCCGCCGATTACGGACGGCACGAGCCAGATCGCGCGGTTCTCCCAGAATTCGCGACGTATCAACCAACTGGTATTGTTCATGAGGGTACTCCCGCCAATTTGGCGACGAAAAGATCGGAAACGCTGGGCGTCAACACCTCGCCGAATTGGCGCAATCGGTCGACATCCGGATTCTCGTAGTAAAGTACGGTCTTGCCGAGCGTGCGGCGTTCGTAGAAGGGCCGCATCTCCCGCGCGGCCTCCAGCGCCGTGCCGCTGACCGCCACCGCGGCATAGCGTCGTGCGACATCGTCGAGTGAGCAATCCAGCACGATGCGTCCCTTGTCGATGAACAGGACGTCGGTGAGCAGGTTCTCGACCTCTTCGACCTGGTGCGTCGTGATCAGGATCGTGCGGGTCTCGTCCATGTAATCATTGACGAGAGCGTCGTAAAAACTGCGGCGAGCGAGGAGATCCAAGCCCAAGGTCGGCTCGTCGAGCACGAACAGCCTGGCATCGATCGCCATGGTCAGAGCGAGGTGTACCTGGGTCTTCATTCCCTTGGACAACTGGCGCATGCGCTGCTCGCCGCGAATCTGCGTCTTCTCGAGCAAGGCCATGGCGCGCTCGCGGCGAAATTTCGGATGCACGCCCGCGACGAAGTCGATTGCTTGATCGACGCGGAGCCAGCCCGGCAATACAGCGACGTCGGCGATGAAACAGGCGTCCCGCATGAGTGCGGTCCGTTCGCGCAGCGGCTCACGGCCGAGCACGCGCAGGTGGCCTTGGTAATCGGTCAGGCCGAGCAGTGATCGTAGCGCGCTCGTCTTACCGGCGCCGTTCGGTCCGATCAGCCCGACGATGCGACCGCTCTCGATCGTGAAAGTAGCCCGGTCGAGTGCCAGATGTTTGCCGTAGCGCTTCGACAGCTCGCGGGCTTCAATGAGTGGGGACATGGGTGGGTCTCTCGCTTATTTTGGTTCGGTGCCGCGCGGTGGCGGTGCGGGATGGGTCAATGCCGGCGCGACCGCGAACAGCTCGTCGGCGGAAAATCCTAGCCGATTGATCACAGCCAGGATCTGTGGCCATTCGTCGCGCAGAAAGCGCTCGCGTTCCCCGGCAAGCAGGGAGTCGCGTGCGCCGACGCCCACGTACATGCCTCGGCCGCGACGCTTCTCGACGAGATTCTCATCGACGAGTTGCTGGTAGGCCTTGAGCACGGTCAAAGGGTTCAAGCGGTAGTCCGCCGCGACGGCACGCACCGAGGGCAGCGGGTCGCCCTCGGCCAGGCTGCCTTCGAGAATCAAAGCCACCATGCGATCGCGTAGTTGGCGATAGATGGGCTGATTGTCGTTCCAGTTAGCTTCCATGGCGACGCTCGATGGCTAGATGACCCGGGTGTGTGCGGCTCAGACGGCCGCCGGCGATGCAGCAGCCGGTATCGTCTTGGCGATCGCGACGACCGGGCTTTGCGCATACGCCTCGGCAGAGAACAGATAGGCGACGCCGCCGATCAGCAAGGCATTGATCGAAAGGGCAATCGCGAGGGCGGACAGTTTGTTGGAAATCTCGGTCTTCATGGCATTCTCCTTTGAGGGTTTGGATCAGGTGTATTGGTGACCTGGTGTTATACTAGGATATATCACTAGCACATGCAAGCACTTTTCGAGATTTTTCTCTTGTCATGATCCAGGCGCAAAATAAAGCCGATGAGATGCCTGCCAACCGCCCTGCCAACCGCCCTGCTGACCGCCCTGCTGTTCTCGCCGCTCGGCTTGCACCCCGCTGCGGCCGCATCGGTGTTGATGATTTCGATCGACGGCATGAAGCCAGAATATGTGCTGGAGGCGGATCGTAGACATTTGCGCCTGCCCTTCCTACGGAGTCTCGTTGCCGATGGTAGCTATGCGGACGGTGTCGTCGGCGTGTGGCCGACGATCACCTATCCCAGCCATACCACCCTGATCACCGGCGTCGCGCCGGCGGAACACGGTATCCTCGCCAACCTCCAGTTCGACCCCGAGCGCCGTTTCGCCGACGCCTGGTATTGGTATGCGCCGCAGATCCGCGTGCCGACGCTCTGGCACAGCGCACACGCAGCGGGCCTCGCAACCGCAAGCATCGGCTGGCCCGTGAGCGTGGACGCATCCGATGTGGATTATCTGATCCCGGAGTATTGGCGTTCGGGCCTGGGCACCGCCGATGACCCGAGCGATCGGCTCTTGATCGGCGCGCTGACGCGCCCCGCCGGGATGCTCGCGGGGCTGGAATCGACGATCGGTCCCTACATGATGGGCAACGACACTCGGCTTGCGGGCGACGCCATCAAGGCCCGTTACGCCATCGCCATCCTCGCGCAGCACCAGCCACGGTTCATGACTTTGCACTTGAGTTCACTCGACGAGACCGAGCACGAGCACGGGCCCTTCAGCGACGCGGCGAACGCGACCCTCGAGAGCATCGATGCGCTGCTGAGGGATCTCGCGAATGCGGCGCGAGCGGCAGATCCTGCGACCGTGATCGTCGTGGTCTCTGACCACGGATTCGCCTCTCTGACTCACACGGTGAGCCTGTTCGTTCCGTTCATCGCGGCGGGTCTGATTCAGACCACGGCGAAGGCAGCCGGGCAGCCCCCCGCAATCACTTCCTGGCGGGCTGAGCCCTGGCTCGCCGGCGGCATGGCGGCGATCATGCTCAAGGATCCTGCGGACAGCGCGACGCTGGCCGAGGTGGGCGAACTGCTGCACCAATTACAGGCCGACCCTCGCAACGGCATCGCCGCCGTCCGCGATCGAGCGGACATCGGCGCACTGGGCGGATTCCCGGATGCGAGCTTCCTGGTCGAATTCAAGCCGGGGTTCTACGCGGTCGGCGATCTGACCGGGCCGGCGGTCGTCGAGCTCCCCGGCGCCCGCGGCGGCCACGGATTCGCACCGGATTTCCCGGAGATGCGGGCGGCGTTCTTCGCCGCCGGCAGCGGCATCGCGCGGCACCGGGATCTAGGCGTGATCGACATGCGCCGCATCGCGCCGAGCGTCGCGGCGGTGCTCGGTGTACCGCTGGCGTCCGCGACCGCCGCGCCCTTGGCCCTCCGGCCTTGAGATGCCCGAGAGGCTGCTGGGTGACCGCATTTTCGGCTACCATTCCGCTCCTTTGCGCCGGAGAATCTCATGAAGAAGCCAGTCACCGTCACCATCACGGGCGCCGCAGGCAATATCGGCTACGCACTCGCCTTTCGCGTCGCGTCGGGCCAAATGCTCGGGGCCGACCAGCCGATCAATCTGAACCTGCTCGAGATTCCGGCCGCCCAGGGCGCCGTCCAAGGCGTCGTCATGGAATTGAACGACTGCGCGTTCCCGACCTTGAACAAGGTAAGCGCGTCGGACGACGCCCAAGTGGCGTTCAAGGATTGCCAGTTCGCGCTGCTCGTCGGCGCACGACCTCGCGGACCGGGCATGGAGCGCAAGGACTTACTGCTCGAGAACGCCAAGATCTTCTCGGCCCAGGGCAAGGCCTTGGACGCCGTCGCGAGCCGCGAAGTGCGTGTGCTCGTGGTCGGTAATCCCGCCAATACGAATTCGCTGATCGCGCAGCGCAACGCCCCGTCGCTGGCCCCGGGACAATTCACGGCGATGACGCGCCTCGATCACAACCGCGGCCTTGCCCAGCTCACCGAAAAATCCGGCGCCGCGCTCGCGGACGTCAAAAAAGTCATCATCTGGGGCAACCACTCGGCCACCCAGTATCCTGATCTCCATCATGCCACCGTGGCCGGCAAACCGGCGCTCGGCGTGGTCTCCGACACCTGGTTCAAGGACAGCTACATTCCGACCGTACAACAGCGTGGCGCGGCGATCATCAAAGCCCGCGGCACCTCCTCCGCGGCGTCCGCGGCTGCGGCTGCGCTCGATCACATCCACGATTGGGTGCTGGGCACGCCCGCCGGCGATTGGGTCAGCATGGCGATCCCTTCGGACGGCAGTTACGGAATCCCGGAGGGCGTGATCTATTCCTATCCGGTAACCTGCAGGGATGGGGCATACCAGATCGTGCAAGGACTCAGCATCGACGACTTCAGTCGTGCCAAGATGGACGCAACTCATAAGGAATTGCTGGAAGAGCGCGATGGCGTCAAGGATCTCATCTGACCGCGTCTTGCGGTTGATCGTTTGAGCGGCGCCGCGGCGCCGACCCACGTCGGCGGTAATTGCAAGAATTGCGGTGCGGCCTTGTCGGGCGCTTTTTGCGCGAACTGCGGACAGCGCGCCGACGTGCACGTGCCCAGCACCACCGAACTCGTCCACGAGGCCTTCGAAGGAATAACACACTCCGATTCGCGCCTCTGGCGCACGCTACGGCTGCTCTGGCTGAAGCCCGGCAAGCTGACGCTGGAGTTCGTCGCCGGGCGGCGGGAATCCTACCTGCCGCCGTTCCGCCTCTATCTCGTGATGAGCGTCGTTTTGTTCCTCGTGGCCTCGTTCATTCATCCGAGCGAGACCGCGGAAATCATCCATATCGATCAGCAGGAGCGCGAGGCACACGAGACGCCGGAGCACATCTGTGCCGAGATCAGTGCGAACATCTTCGAGAACTTCTACCCGGCTTGGCAGACCAAACTCCGCCACGGCTGCCTGACCACGGTCAGCGACCGCGGCGAGTCCGTACTGCACGTCGTCTGGAGCACCCTGCCCAAGGCGATGTTCATTTTCCTGCCGCTGATCGCACTGCTGCACATGCTCGTCTATTGGTGGCCACGCGTGCGCTATGCCGAACACCTGCTGTTTTTCATTCACCTGCATGCGTTTTATTTCTCGCTGATCGCAGCCGTGCTGCTGCTCGAGGATGTGCTCGTGCTCGCGCCGCGGCTGACCCTGCCGGTCGACTCGCTGACGAGCTTGCTCGGCTGGGCCATGGCTATTTACACCGTTCTCGCGCTCAAAAAGGTGTTCGCCCGGAGCTGGATCAACACGCTGATCAAGGCGTTCGGGCTGCTGATCGTGTATTCCGTTTTATTGGCGGTCACGGTGGGCGGCGTCTTCTTGTATGCCGCCATGCAGGTGTAACATGTGCGCGCCATGAACCGCGCGATCCTGCACGTCGACATGGATGCCTTCTACGCTTCCGTCGAGGAACGGGACAACCCCGAACTGCGGGGCAAGCCTTTGATCGTGGGCGGCACCGAGGGCCGTGGCGTCGTTGCCGCAGCGAGCTATGCCGTGCGCCGGTTCGGCGTGCGCTCGGCGATGCCGATCGGCGAGGCGCTGCGCCGCTGTCCGGAGGCGATTTGCGTCCGGCCGCGCATGCGTGTCTACCAGGCCGTTTCGGCCGAGGTGTTCCAAATCTTTCATGCGTTCACGCCCTTGGTCGAAGGTCTGTCGCTCGACGAGGCGTTTTTGGACGTCACTGCGAGTGGGCGGCTGCTCGGGTCTCCTCTGACGATCGCCACGCAGATTCGTGCGCGCATTCGCGCGCAGACCGGCCTGACCGCTTCGGTCGGCATCGCGCCGAACAAACTGCTGGCCAAGATCGCATCGGACCTGAACAAGCCCGACGGGCTGTTTCGGATCGGTGCGGACAATCTGCATGCTGTGCTCGATCCCTTGCCGGTCGAGCGACTGTTTGGGGTCGGCCCGAAGACGCTGCCCAGCGTGCACGCGGCAGGCATACGCACGTTCGGCGACCTGCGCCACGCTGACGAGCGGCGGCTTTGGCGAGCTTTCGGCAAGCACGGCAGGACGATGCGCGAGCGCGCCGCGGGTATCGACGAACGGGCGGTCGTCCCGGAGGCCTGCGAAAAATCCATCAGCGCCGAGGAGACCTTTGCCGCGGATTTGAGTGAGCCGCACCGACTGCGGGCAGAGTTGCTCGCGCTGGCAGACCGCGCCTCGGGCCGCCTGCGCGCGCAAGGACTGCGGGCCGGCACGGTGACGGTGAAGATACGGCGCGAGGATTTCAAGACTTACACCCGCCAGAGAGCCATCGACCCTGCAAGCATGGATACGGCGGTGTTCTGCCGCATCGCTGTCGAACTTCTGGACGAATGGCTGCGCACTCAGCCCCGGGCGGCCGTGAGGCTGCTCGGTTGCGGACTCAGCGGTCTCTCGGAAGATGCCGGTCAAGCGGATCTCTTTTGCGAAGTTCCGCAGGGCCCGAGCGCGCTGGACGCAGCCGTGGATGACATCCGCCGCCGTTTCGGTTCGGCGCTGTTGACCCGCGCCAGTCATTTGCATCGTCGTTCGAGTTGATGTCATTTTAAGACGCGCATGTATACGAGCTTCTTCGGACTCACAGAAAAGCCGTTCGCGATCACCCCGGATCCGCGCTATCTCTATTTGAGCGAGCGGCATGCCGAGGCGCTCGCGCACCTGCTCTACGGCATCAACGAATCCGGCGGATTCATCCAGCTCACGGGTGAAGTCGGCACCGGCAAGACGACGGTCGTGCGCACGCTGCTGTCGCGTCTGCCGCAGCACGCGGACGTGGCGGTGATCATGAACCCGCGCATCTCGCCTACAGAATTCCTGCTGACGATTTGCGAGGAGCTGGGCGTCAGCATCGAGCCCGCCGACCGAGACAGCGTCAAGCAGATGGTTGATGCCTTGAACCGACGGCTGCTCGAAGCGCACGCGGAAGGTCGTCGGGTGATCGTCATCGTCGACGAGGCGCAGAATCTGTCGGCGGACGTGCTGGAGCAGGTGCGCCTGCTGACGAATCTCGAGACACCGACGCAGAAACTGCTGCAAATCATTCTGATCGGACAGCCCGAACTGCGGGTGCTGCTCGACCGTACCGATCTGCGCCAACTCGCGCAGCGCATCACGGGACGCTACCACCTCAGCCCCTTGAGCCCCGAGGAGACGAATGGCTACGTGAGACATCGGCTGCGCGTCGCGGGCGTCACCGCCGAAGTGTTTACGGCCGGAGCGCTCGGCGAAGTCCATCGTCTGTCCTCGGGCATCCCGCGCGTTATCAACGTCTGCTGCGACCGCGCCTTGCTGGGCGCCTACACGCAGGAAACGCGCCGCGTCACGGCGGCGTTGGTGCGTCGGGCTGCCGGCGAGGTCTACGGGCGACGCTTCGCGCCCGCGTGGGTCGGTTGGCTCGGCGGCGGACTCGCAATCGCGGCGCTAGGGACTTTGCTGCTGGGCGGCTGGAGTTTCTGGTCGCGCGCACCGCGGCCGCCGGTCGCCGCCAAGAGCGTGCTTACGGGGCCCCCACCCCAGACTCCGAGTTCGGCGCAGAGCGCCGCCCCCGCGCTCAGTGCCGCCCCCGCGCTCGGTGCCACGGCCGCCGACGGCGATGGCCCGGCCGCCCCGAGTCCGGCTTCGGCTGCTGCTTCTGCAGCGTCAACCGCGAGCACCGCGACGTTGAACGGCTGGCTCGAGGCCAATGCGACCGACACCAGCGACGTCGAGGCTTATCGGCGCTTGTTCGCGCTCTGGGGCATGACCTTGCCCGATAACCACGACCCTTGTGGACAGGCGACTCAGGCGGGTCTCGCCTGCTTCGACCAAAAGGGTTCGTGGGAAGAGGTGCGCATGCTCAATCGGCCGGCGATCCTGACTTTGACCGACGAAGCCGGCCATCGCCACCGGGTCGTGTTGACCGGCCTCAACGATCGCGTCGCGACCTTGGGCGTGGGCGATCGATCCGAACAAATCCCTTTGGATGCGGTCTCTCCCCTCTGGTTCGGCGAATTCACGGTAGTCTGGCGACCCAAGACCCGGCGGACTCGAGACTTGTCCGTCGGCATGAGCGGCGATGAAGTCAGGTGGCTGCGGCGCAGTTTGAATGCACTGCGTGGCGCAGCCGTCGACCCCGAGACGGGCGACGTGTTCGACCAAGACCTGGCCGTCGAGGTCCAAAATTTTCAGCGCCAGCACCGCCTGAACGTCGACGGTATTGCCGGCATACAGACCCAGATGGTGCTGGAGACAGCGCTTGCGGACCCGGACTCCCCCTTGCTGAAGAAGCCGACGGCGCGCGGCGGCTAGACCTTAAGGAATTTTATGTCCTTCATTCTCGATGCCTTGAAGAAGTCCGAACTCGAGCGACAGCGACAGACTTTGCCGGGCATCATGGATCCGGGCGCCGCGCCGCGGCGGTCGCGATTTCCGGTCTGGGCAGCGGCTCTTGGGATACTCCTCGGCATCAATCTGCTCGTACTCAGCATCGTGCTCCTGCGGCGTGGCGCGGCCCCTGGCCCGACGGCCGCACCCCCGGCCGCGCGCGCTCCGGCAGGCGCGGACACTCCACCGCTGGCGTCCGCCGCCAGCGCGGGTTCGAGCGCGGCGCCGGTGGCAGTGGCGGATTCCGCGGCGGAGCATTTCAGTCCGATGGATGGCGCAGCGTCGCGCTATGCCCCCGAAATCCCTCTGGCGGAAAGCGACACGCCGACGGCGCACGCGGCAGGCCGCAGCTCGGATGCGGCCCCACGGCCTGCGGAATCCGCGAAGCCGGCGGCAGCAAGAGCCGCCGAGGAGTCGGATGAGGTACTGCCCTCGATCGATGAGGTGAATCTGAACGGGTCCCAAGGTTTGTCAGAGTTGCATCTCGACGTGCACGTCTATGCAACGCGCGCTAGCGACCGCTTCGTGTACATCAACGGCCACAAGTACCACGAAGGCATGCACCTTGCCGAGGGCCCGATCGTCGAGCGCATTCGTCGCGACGGCGTCGTGTTGAATGCCGAGGGAATTCGTTTTCTACTGCCGCGGCAATGAGTAAGCGCCGGCCGCCAGACGCCGCAGCGCCTCTCCGGTCAAACGATAGGGTACCCAGCCGGAATTGACCTCGGCGCCGAGCGACTCGTAGAAGCGGCGTGCGGACTCGTTCCAATCGAGGACTGCCCATTCGAACCGCGCGCAGCCTTGCTCGAGCGCGTACGCCGCGACGTGCGCGAAGAGGCGTTTGCCGACCGCTCGGCCGCGAAAGGCCGGGCGCACGAACAAATCCTCCAGATACAATCCAGGCTTTCCGAGGAACGTCGAGAAGTTGCGAAAAAAAAGCGCGAACCCGGCGGCCTGACCGTCGACGCGCGCGACCACCGCGCTCGCGGTGGGCTTGGCGTCGAACAGGCACATTTGCAAGGATGCTTCGGTTGCGACGACCTGGTCGCCGAGCTTCTCGAAGTCCGCCAACTCGCGGATCAGACTGAGGATCAGTGGAACGTCGGCCGGCGTTGCCGGCTCGATTCGAATACTTGTGGATTGCATGAGTGCGCGTCGCTACCATGAGGCTTATGAAACAAGCGCAGGGAGTTTAGCTGCATTGAGGCGCGGATTGCGCATCGACGTGGTGATCCTCGGTCTGATCGGCTGCGCCTCCGCCCGCATGGGCGACGCCGCCGTGATCGAGGGCGAGATACGCTTTCCGAGTCCCAGCATGCCCGCGATGGTCGCTTATGCCTGCGATGTCGAGACTTCGCGGCACAAGACGGTGGCCGTCGCCCCCGAGCAGACCAAGTTTTCGATCGACGTCCCACCGGGTCGATATCTCGTTTTTCTTGCGCCCCAGGAACGGGGGGCTCCCGATATTTACGGAGCGTTTTCGCAATACAGCGTTTGTCTCGAGCACAGTCGAGCGAGCGACACCGAGACGGCCGACAGCGCCTGCGCCGACCATGGCTTGGTGACGGTCAACCTGGCGAACCGTAGCGCGCACGCGGCGGTGACGATCGATGATTGGGTGCAGAGCGACGAAGTCGCGCGGCAATTGGATCATTTGCGCGGACTCGAGGCGGGCAGCGACATGATCCCCATGGGCGCGCCGCGCTTCTCGGAGTACCCTATCGCGCAAGACGCCCAGGGTGCCGCCCAGGGAGCCGCACCCAAGCTGGACCTCGGGGGGATCGCCGAATCGGACGAGCAACGCTCGAGGCTGCGGCAATCTCTTGCCGGTGGACCGAATTTTTCCGCCTATTTGACCGCCGCGTTCACCCCTTGCGGCGATGCCTGCGAACGCTTGGTGCTGATCGACTGGCATAGCGGCAAACTCATCGAGCCTCCGGTATTGAATGCGATCGACGCAAAGCTGCCATGCCGCAGCGGAGAAGCCGTGCTGTTCCGGCGCGACAGCAGGCTGCTCAGCGTGACCCGCGCACAGGGCAAGGGAATCGTCACGCAATATTACGTTTGGAAACCGGATAGCGAGGCGCTCGTGCTCGCCACGGAGTACCGCCGCAGCGAACAGCAATTCTGCGCGGCGCTGCCTCCTTAGAGTCGGATCATGCGATGATGCGCGTATGCGCAAGATCTTGACCTTGACCATGAGCGGTCTCGTGACCGTCCTGCCCGTTGCCTTGACGGTTTATGTGATTTGGTGGGTCGTCAACACCCTGGAGGGCTGGCTGCGGCGCGCGTTGATCGGGCTCAACGTGATCACTCCGGCAAAGTACTGGCCCGGGCTCGGGCTGATCACCGGCTTCCTGTTGCTGCTCGTGGTAGGCAGTCTGGTCAACGCCTACGCCGGCCGTATCCTGCTCAAGTATTGGGACGATTTTCTCGGACGCATTCCTTTCGTGAAAACCCTCTACGGTGGATTTCGCGACGTCTTGAGTCTGCTGCCCTCGGGCAGTGGGGAGAAGCGGGACCTGCAGCGAGTCGTCGTGGCGCGCTTCGGCGACGTGCATGCGATCGGTTTCGTGACGCGCGAGGACGTGCCGGGCGTTCTCCACGAACACGGTGGCCGTGATTGGGTCACGGTTTATTTCCCGATGAGCTACGCTTTCGGCGGCTACACGATTTATGTCCGCAGAGACCACGTCAAGCCGCTCGATATTTCCGTCGAGGACGCGATGCGCCTCGCGATCACGGCGGGTTTGACGGCTGCGGGCAATCGCGCCAGGAACGACTAGCAGCCGTGAACTTGGCTTTGCGCGGTCTCCTGCTAACGGGCCTGTTCGTCGGCCACGTGGGATACGCACTCGCGCATGCAGCGGCCAACGCGCCGCCGCACCCGGACAAACGGCACACCGAGGCCGAAATCGCGGCGCTGACACGGCGTGGCGACGCCAATTCCCTCGCGACCGCGGCGGCTCTGGCCTTTGCCGGGGACACGCAGCACGCGGCCGCGCTGGAATTGGCGATGCACGCCACCGAACTCGCGCCAGGCGATGCGGCGCTCGGCTGGATTCAGGTTCGGCTTTGCGCGAACACCGCCGGCTGCGACGTCCGAGACGCCGCGACCGCCATGCGCTGGCTCGATCCGGACAATGCTGCGGCGTGGCTGCCGACGCTCGCGGCCGCGCTGCGTGACCGAGATATCGTCGAGGTCGATCGCGTGCTCGCCGACATGGCGCAGGGGGAGCGCTTCGACATCTACTGGAACCGCATCGTCGTGATCATGTTCGACGCCCTCAAGGGCGTGGCGAGAAGCTTGCCCCGGGATGCGGACGATTCCGATTCGATGCGCTTGGAACGGGTCGTCTCGATCGTGGCCGCCGAATTCGTTCCGGCGTTCACACCGCTGCTCGAAGCGTGTCACGAGTCTACGCCGGAGACGGAGCGGCGCGAGTCCTGTCAAAAGATCGCCAAGACCATGCAGCAAGGCGATACCGTCGTGGCGGAAATCGCCGGCTTGAACCTCGAGAAGCGGTTCGTCGCGAGCGATGGGCGGGAGTTTCGGGTACTCGCTGAGCGGCGGCGGGTGCTTGATTGGCGGCTGGCCAGTGCCGATCCGTTCGACTCGCCGACGCTGCCTTGGCTCAGGAATGCTCATGCGCGTTGGCGCGTGACGCGCATGCGCCGGCTGCGCCGCGACGAGGACGTATTGCTGGCGATCATGCGCGAGCAAGGACTGCCGCCGGATCCACCGGAGGATAAATAGTTCTGTCGGGCTAAGCGGTGACCGCTCTTGCGCGCGCCGTCGAGTCCGCCGCCCAGCAACCGTGTTGATGTTCGTCGACGATGCCGACGGCCTGCATGAACGCATAACAGATCGTCGTGCCGACGAAGCTGAACCCGGAGGCCTTGAGAGCTTGGCTCATGGCATCGCTCTCCGGCGAGCTCGTGCGCACTGCTGCGAGGCGCCGAGGCCGTAGACGCAGGGACCGTCCGCTAGTGAACTGCCAGAGGAATTGGTCGAAGGACTGTCCCGTTTCGCGCAACGCCAGATAGGCGCGCGCATTAGCGATGAACGCAGCCAGTTTGAGCCGGTTGCGCACGATGCCGGCGTCCTGCAGGAGTTGGCTCCGTCGGCGCGCATCGTAGCGAACCATCTTTTCGGCGTCGAAACCATCGAAGGCGCGCCGATAATTTTCCCGCTTGCGCAGGATCGTGAGCCAACTCAAACCTGCCTGCGCGCCTTCGAGACAGAGCATCTCGAACAGCCGCTCGTCGTCGTGCAAGGGCAGACCCCATTCGTGATCGTGATAGGCGACATAGAGGGGATCCTCGGTGCACCAGGCACAACGCTTCCTGCCGTCCCGGTGGAGTACGGCACCGCGCTGTGCTCTGTCGGTCGGGGCGACCATGCGCTGCGGTTCAGGTGACCTCTGGGGCCATGACGGCAAGCTCGTTGCCGCTGGGATCGAGGAATTGAAAACGCCGGCCGCCTGGGAAGGAGAAAATGGGCTTCACGATCGTGCCGCCGGCCGCCGTGACCGCCGCCAGCGCAGCCTCGAGATCATCGACACAGATCACGGGCAGCGGTGCGGCACTCGCCTCCGCGGCATCGCCCTGCAGCCCGATATCCACGTCACCGGTCATCGTACAGGCATAGCTCGGTCCGAATTCGGTCAGCGACCACGCGAAAACCCGCTGGTAGAAAGTCTTGGACTTTTCGTAGTCGCGTGCCGGCAGTTCGATGAAATTAGGGCGGGCCATCGTGATCTCCCTTCAGTTGTCGCGGTGGAGGCGCCGCGGACGCGATCGAGAGCGGGGCGTCCTCCTTGAGCGAGACGCCCGAGTATCCCAGCAGCCGCGCCTGTTGCATGAGCCAGGTCAGCTTCTCCGCGGCGAGTTCCTGCGTCAAGCCGTCGCCGTGCACGTTGGAAATGCAATTGCGCTCGGAGTCGCGGCAGCCGACGCGCGGCGCCTGCGTGAGATAGATACCCAGGCTGTTCGGAACGGAGAGACCGGGACGCTCGCCGATCAACACGACCACCATGCTGGCGCGCATCGCCGCCGCGATTTCGTCGCCGAGGGCGACGCGGGCCTGACGGGCGATCACGACGGGGGCGATGCGCCAACCCTCGAGCCGCGGCAACAGCGCGTGGATCAGTCCCGCCGCCTGCCCCTGGACGGCGCTCGCCGACAGGCCATCGGCGACGACGATGACGACATCGAATGGGCCGATCGGCAGCAGCGCGGGGCACTCGTCCGCGAGACGCCGTCCGAGATCGGGTCGGCGCAAATAGATCGCGCGATCCCGGGCGGCGGAATGCACCTGCACGCTCTCCAGCGGCAGTAAAGTTGCGGCGAGGGAGACCATGTCGAGCTCGGCGTAGACGGCGTCGCGAGCCACGCCGTGGGCTTCGGCGAATTCCAGCAGCCGATCGGTCGGCAGCGCATCGCCGACCCGGCCGAGTCCGATACGGGCACGGGTCAGGTCCTTGAAGCGGAGCCAGACGCGATCTGCGGGTGAGCGTCCCACGCGGCCGCTTCAGGGCGCAATGCGCTGCAGGAGCGCGTTCGATTCGGCGGGCGCAACCAGGCGGCCGCGATCGTCGAGCAGAGCCATGCGACCCAGCCAGTCGAGAAATTCGGGCGCCGGCAGCAGACCGAGCAGGCTGCGCAGTCCAAGTATGTCGTGGAAAGACAGGCTCTGATAGTTCAGCATCACGTCGTCCGCACCGGGCACGGCGATGAGAAAATTGACGCCGGCGGCTCCGAGCAAGGTCATCAGCGAGTCCATGTCGTCTTGATCGGCTTGCGCATGGTTGGTGTAACAGGCGTCGCAGCCCATCGGCAGTCCGAGGAGCTTGCCGCAGAAATGATCCTCGAGACCCGCACGGATGATTTGTTTGGAATCGTAGAGATATTCCGGGCCGATGAAGCCCACGACGCTATTCACGAGCAAGGGTCGGTAGACGCGGGCCACGCCATAGGCGCGCGCCTCGAGCGTCTGCTGGTCGACGCCGTGATGGGCGTTGGCCGAAAGCGCACTGCCCTGCCCCGTCTCGAAATACATGAGATTATCGCCGACCGTGCCGCGACGCAGGGTTTCGGCCGCGACCTTGGCTTCGGCGAGCATCGCGAGGTTGATCCCAAAACCGGTGTTAGCCGCTTCGGTTCCCGCCACCGACTGGAACACGAGATCCACCGGCGCACGGCGCTCGATCGCGCGCAGCGTCGTCGTCACGTGCGCGAGCACGCAGGACTGGGTCGGAATGTCGTACCTCGAACGGATTGCATCCAGCATCTCCAGCAGCTCGATCGTGGTCGCCAGATTATCGGTCGCCGGATTGATGCCGATCACCGCATCGCCGATGCCGTAAAGCAGGCCGTCGAGGATCGAGCCTGCGATGCCGTCGCGGTTGTCGGTCGGATGATTCGGCTGCAGCCGGCTCGCCAGTCTGCCGGCAAGCCCGAGCGTGTTGCGAAATGCCGTGACCACCCGGATCTTGGCGGCGACGGCCAGCAAATCCTGGTTACGCATGATCTTGCTCACCGCAGCGGCCATTTCCGGGGTGACGCCGTTGGCGATCGAGGCGAGCAGCGCACCGTCCACGGGGTGCGAGAGCAGCCAGTCGCGGAAGTCGCCGACCGTCATGTGACTGATGGTCGCGAACGCGGCGGGGTCATGCCCATCGATGATGAGCCGCGTCACCTCGTCCGATTCGTACGGTACGACCGCCTCCTGTAGAAACACTTTGAGCGGCAAATCGGCGAGCACGCGACGGGCAGCGACGCGACGCGCATTGGTCGAAGCGGCGATGCCGGCGAGCTCGTCGCCGGAACGGGCCGGCGTAGCGCAGGCGAGTACCGATTTCAAATCGTCGAAGCGGTGGGATTCGAGGCCAAGATTCTGAACGTAGGCGGCCATCAACCCTCGAGACGCAGCGACCCATGCAAGCGCATCGGGTTGTGTTCCTTGTAAAGGAGTTCGATTCGATCGACGCCCCGGGTTCTGCGCGCGGCACTGCGAATCCCATGCATCAGCTTCAGCAGCACCGGTGTATTCGTATCATCGCCCGCGGCATCGCGGGGCGCGACGACCAGATGCAGCACGACGAATCGTTCGTGGGCGGCACGCAAGAAGACCGCGGCGCCGACTGGACTCCCCTGCGAGGACACGGCGAACAAACTCTGGACGCCTTGGATGTCCCCGACGCGGATGCGCAGCAGCCCGTCCTGCTCGTAGATCGCGGGGACACCGTAGGTTTGGATCGAATGCTCGATCCCATTGCGCATCCGGTGTTGATTCGCGTTGAAAAAGAGCACTTGTTCGAGTGCGTTGCGTTGGTCCGTACCGAGTTTGGAGGTGATGGCGACTGTCTCGTTCACGTCGGTTCCTACGCTTACCGGGAGATCATTATGACCGCTTTTGCCGTGCTGCGGACCGCGCCGCGAGGGTATTGCGCCGCCGCAAGCCCGCATTCAGGCGGCGGAGCTACGCGCCAGCGCCAGCGCCGAGCCGCCTTCTTGGGTGAGGGCGCCAATTTCCGCACCAATGCGCAAATCGTCGACGGGCCCGAACGCGTGCTTGCGAACCAGTCCCTGCCGGTCGATGAGCACGAGACTCGGCGTGCCCCGCATTTTGTACAGGTCCATCGTCTGCGGAATCGGACCGGCGTGATGCGGCTGATCGAGCGCGATGGGGAATTTCAGCCGATATTCCTGGATGCAGGCTTTGAGTACGGGGATGCTGAAGGCATCGTGATGCTCGAAGGTCGCATGCAGACCGATGACCACCACGTCGTTCGGTTCGAAAGTCTCGTGAATCCGCTTGGCTTGAGGGATCGCCATGCCGATGGAATTGGGACAAAACACCTGAAACGCCGCGAGCACCACGACGCGGCCGCGCAAGCCCGCGAGCAACAGGGGGCGTTCGGTGTTGAACCAGGTCTGGACGAGGAGTTCGGGCGCGGTCGCAATCGAGCTAGTCATTTATTGTGCTCTAGGATGTAATGGAATCCCCGTCTGGACCCCATTTTGTGCCTGAAGCAAGGACCAATTACAAGTCTGTCGTTGCGATCAAGCGCGGCGGCCGCGCGCGACCAGGCGTAGCAGAGCGCGTCCACCGGGCAAGCGCACGAGCCAAAAGATACGTTGCCAGAAGCGGCGCGCATCCGGCGTGAATCGCGCGAGGGCGAGGCCATCGTAGAGCCGTTCGTTCGGCTCGTGCAGGACCACCGAATCCGCCTCGAGCAAGCGGCCGGCCGCACCGAGCACCACGGCGACCGAATCCGGCGAGTTCCACTCCAAGCGCAGGGCGTCGAACTCTTCCGGTAGTTCGTCCGCCGGGAAGTTTTGCTCCGTCGCGCGCAGGTTGCGCAACAAAGCGATCTCATGCGGACTCCGGGTATTGCGTACGCGCCACAACCCGGAGCGCAGACGGTCGAGGCGAAATGAACCGGAGAGAATCCGTTGCATCCGGCCTATGGTAACTTAAAACCATGAGTATGCTTCTCGCCATGCTGATCGGCGCCTCGGTGCCGGCGGAGATCGCGCAACGCATCGCCGCGGAGCACTTGCCGTCGGCTTCGGTGAGCTTCACGATCATCGATGTGGCTAGCGGCCGGGTGATCGCGCAGGACAACGCCGAAACACCGCGCAGTCCCGCTTCGACGATCAAGACCATCACGACGTTCGCCAGTTTGGATTTACTCGGTCCCGCCTACCTGTGGCACACCAAAGCACTCCTGCACGGTCGCCTCGAGGATGGGCAACTCGACGGAGACTTGATACTGCAGGGGGGCGGAGACCCCTACATGAACTTGGAGCGATGGTGGAACTTCGCGCGGGAGATTCGCGCCTTGGGAGTCCGGCATATTCGCGGCGACATCGTCATCGACAATTCGGTCTTCGCCCTGCCGCCGGAGGATCCGGGTGCGTTCGATGGTCGACCGAATCGCGCTTATAACGTCGTGCCCGATGGATTGATGGTGAATTTCCAGTCCATCGAGTTTCGCGTCGCGCCGAATGTCGACCGGCAGCGCATCGAGGTTGACGCGGAGCCGGATCTCGGCAACTTGATCGTGGACAATCACGTGCGCTTCGTTCCCGGACCGTGCGCAAGCGGTTCGAACCGCGTCGACTTCGAAGTCCTGCCGAACCGCCCCGACCACGTCGAGTTCAACGGCGTACTTGCCGGCTCCTGCGAGGCGCGCGACATCACACGCGTGTTGTTGACGCCGCCAGACTATGCTTACGGCAGCTTTGTTTCCCTGTGGCACGAGCTCGGCGGCCAATTCGACGGCAAGCTGCGTATCGCGTCGCCACCGCCGGACTCGAGTTTGCTGCTCGACTTCGAGTCGCTCACGCTCGGTGAAATCATCCGGCTCACCAATAAATACAGCAGCAATCTCATGGCGCGGCACTTGCTGCTGACGGTCGGCAAGGAGCGATTCGGGGCTCCAGCAACGGTGGAGAAGGGCGTTGCGGCGATCGCGGAATGGGGCAGGCAGCGGGGTATCGATCTGCAAGATCTGGAGATGGACAACGGCGCCGGACTGTCCCGCACCGCACGCGTGTCGGTGGCGACGATGGCGGCGGTTCTGCGCGCGGCTTACCGCAGTCCCTACGCGCCCGAATTTCTGGCCTCTCTACCGCTCGCCGGCGTCGATGGCACTTTGCGATCTCGTATGCGCACGGTCGCCGCGGGGACGGTGCGCTTGAAGACGGGCCATATCGATGGCGTGAGCGGCGTGGCGGGCTATGTCACGACGCCCGGCGGCAAGACCTACGTACTCGTCTGCCTCATCAATGACCCCAAGACGGACTCGGGTGCCGGTGAGCCCGTGCACGCCGCCTTGGTACAGTGGATCCAATCGAACCTGTGATTCGCACCACCCCGCCGCCCACCGCCTTCGGCCTCACGCGGATTCGAGATCCCAAAGAATCGCAGTGACGTCCTTGCGAATCCAAACGCCGAAGCCTAGGTAGCGAAAATATCGGCGCAGCCGACTACGATACCAGGCCCCGGGCCGAAGATGCACCGCCCGGTCGGTTCGGCTGCGATCGCAGTTGTGCAACCAGTCTTCCCGGGTCAGAGCCGACATATAGACGGCGGCCCGCGATAGTTGCGCGAGGTTGCGCAGTGCCCGGGCGGCATCGCGATCCGGCAAGTATTGCAGCACGTCGTAGCAAACCACGAGATCGAAGCGCTCCCGAGCGGCGTAGTCGGCGATCGAGCCCTGGGACCAACCGTACTTGCGGCAAAGATACTCGCTCTGCTCGAGACCCGTGTAACGGGCCCGCGGCAAGATTGCGGCGAACGGCTTGCGCAGCAAACCGATGCCGCAGCCAGCATCGAGAATGCGACGAACCGGGATTTGCGCGTGCTTCAGGATCGCCGCGATCAGCGCGGCCCGATCGCGCATCTCGGCGCGGGTGACCACGCGCGTCTTACGGTCCAGGTAAAACTTGCGGAAATAAGCGGAGTCGAACCGCGGTGCCGACGGGGAGGTGCTCGGTCTCATTCGACCGTGAGGCTCTTGGCGAGATTGCGCGGTTGATCGACGTCCGTGCCCTTGAGCACCGCGACGTGATAGGCGAGCAGCTGCAAGGGAATCGCATACAGCAGCGGCGCCTGCAGCGCGCTCGAGACCACCGGCATCTGGATCACCGTCACGCCGTCGGCGCTTGCCATGCCGGCTTCGGGGTCGGCGAAGACGAACAGTTGGCCGCCGCGCGCGCGGACTTCTTGCAGGTTCGACTTCAGCTTCTCGAGCAGTTCGTTATTCGGCGCGACGGCAACGACGGGCATGTCCTCGTCGACGAGCGCGAGCGGTCCGTGTTTGAGTTCGGCGGCAGCATAGGCCTCGGCATGGATGTAGGAAATCTCCTTGAGCTTCAGGGCGCCCTCCATCGCGATCGCGTGCAATGGACCCCGCCCGAGGAACAAAGCGTGGTGCTTGTCGGCGAAGGTTTCGGCGAGCTCACGGATCTTCGGATCCAGTTTCAAGGTCTTCTCGACGAGGCCGGGCAGCTGCAGGAGCTGGGCAACGAGACTGCGTTCGTGATCGGCTCCCTGATGACGGTTCTTGGCGAGCGCGATGATCAGCATGCCGAGCGCGGTCAATTGCGTGGTGAATGCCTTGGTCGAGGCGACGCCGATCTCCGGACCCGCCCGGGTCAAGAGCGCGAGTTCCGAATCGCGGACCATCGAGCTCTCCGCGACATTGCAAATCGTCAACGTGGAGAGGTAGCCCGATTCCTTGGCGCTGCGCAGCGCCGCGAGCGTATCGGCTGTCTCGCCGGACTGCGAGATCGTGACGAACAGGGTTCCGGGAGTTACGACCGGCTGTCGATAGCGGTACTCGCTCGCAAATTCGATGCGGGCCGGGATGCGGCAAATCTGTTCGAGGAAGTAGCAGGCGGCGAGGCCTGCGTGATAACTGGTGCCACAGGCGGCGATGTGCACGGCCTTGACCTCGGCGAATACGGCCCGGGCAGCGGGACCGAACGCGGCATCCAGGAGCCTGCCTCCCGCCACCCGTTCCTCGAGGGTCTGAGCGATCGCACGCGGCTGTTCGTGGATTTCCTTGAGCATGAAGTGCCGGTATTGCCCGCGCTCGACGGCATCGGCGGGCAGTTCGCTCTCGCGCACGGGACGTGTCGCTTCCTGGCCGGAAGCGGAGACGATGCGGATCGAGTCGCGACGAATCTCGGCGACGTCACCTTCTTCGAGGAAGATGAAGCGCCGCGTGACGGGCAATAGGGCGGCGACGTCGGAGGCGACGAAGTTCTCGCCAATCCCGAGGCCGATCACGACCGGGCAGCCGACGCGGGCCAGCACGACCGCATCCGGATCACGCTCGCAGATCACCGCCAGCGCATAAGCGCCGCGCAATTCCTGCACGGTTTTGCGCACGGCACCGAACAAGTCCCGAGACGTGCTCAGATGATGATGGATCCGATGCGCGATGCCCTCGGTGTCGGTCTCCGAGCTGAAGTTATAGCCGAGGTCCTTGAGTGCGGCACGCAGCTCCTCGTGATTCTCGATGATCCCGTTGTGAACGACCGCGACGCCGTCACGCGAGACGTGTGGGTGGGCGTTGCGCGTCGATGGGATTCCGTGGGTCGCCCATCGCGTATGCGCAATGCCGACGTGCCCGGCGATCGGTGCCGAGCTGACGGCCTCTTGGAGGATCTTGACCTTGCCTACGGTGCGCAATCGCTCTACTTGCCCGTCGCTGTTGAGAACCGCGAGCCCGGGGGAATCGTAGCCGCGATATTCGAGCCGACGCAGTCCTTCCAAGAGGATGGGGACGGCATTGCGTTCCGCGACGACTCCGACGATTCCACACATGGGTTGCTCTCCCGCCTGTCCGCGATCGAAAGGGCGTCTAGTGTGCCCGAGCCGGGACACCAGCCATAGTCCGCATCGTAGCGACGCTTACCCTTCAGGTACCGATATCACTTGAATACCAGTATTAGCAAGTATACTGTATTAGCCGATGGACGATAGCAATGCACAAAAGTTTCGTAAGGATCTCAATGGAGGTCTCGTTGCCCTGGTCCTGCTGTCGGTGCTGGATCGGTCGAGCGAGGACTTGTATGGCTATGAGATCGCGAAGCGTCTAGCCGCGGCGAACGAAGGTACGTCGATTTTCAAGGAAGGCACGATCTATCCCGTGCTGCGGGCTTTGTCGGCCGGCGAACTTTTGACCAGCCGCATCGTGCCCTCTTACGCCGGGCCGCCGCGCCGCTACTATCGAATCACGACCCAGGGGCGGCTCGTGCTCGCGCAATGGCGCGAGATCTGGCGTGAGACCCAGGCTTTCGTGGACCGCTTCATCCCCGTCGAGGAGGACCCTCAACCATGAACGCCACCGCGCCGCGCTCGATCGCCGAATATCTGCGTCAGCTTCGCGCGGAACTCGTCGGCGAGGACCCCGCCTTGATCCAGGACGCCCTCTACGATGCGGAGGAATATCTGCGCGCCGAAGTCGCCGCCCATCCTGACCAGACCGAGGCGGAGGTGCTGGAGAGGGTCAGCTCGAGCTACGGCGCGCCGGCGGAGGTGGCAAACGCCTACCGCGAGACGGAATCACGGGTGAAGGCAGCCCTGCGGACACCGCGCGCCGCCGCCAACGCGGTCGGCCCCGGCAACGGCTTCTTCGGCGTGTTTCTCGACGTACACGCCTACACCTCGCTGTTTTTCATGCTTTTGTCGCTCGCGACGGGAATTTTCTACTTCACATTCGCGGTCGCGGGCTTGTCGGTTTCCTTCGGCTGTGCGGTGCTCGTGATCGGCGTGCCCTTCTTTCTGATGTTCATGGGACTGACCCGCGTGCTGTCGCTCGCCGAGGGCCGCTTGATCGAGGCCATGACCGGCGAGCGCATGCCGCGCCGCCCGGCTCATCCCGGAGCTACGCAAGGATTTTGGATGCGTATCGGTTTGATGCTCAAAGACCCTCGAACCTGGTCGACGCTCGCCTACCTCCTGTTCATGCTGCCGCTCGGCATCATTTACTTCGTGATCGCGAGCGTCGGACTCGCGGTGAGCTTATCGCTGATCTTCGCCCCGCTGTTCGCCGCGGCCGATCGCTGGCGCTGGTTTTCGCCGGATGCGCTGAACCTCGAGCCGTCTTGGATAGGGTCGGTCTGGGCGCTGCCCATCGTGGTCGCGCTCGGCGTCGTCTTGCTCACCTTGCTCATGCATCTCGCGCGCGGCATCGGCCGAATGCACGCCATGTTCGCGAAGATCTTCTTGGTTTCGCTTCCCGCCGCGGCGAGGGCTTAGGATCGCCCCGGGACAACGCCCGCCCGACGCCCGGCGGGCATTTTTATCTATCTGATTTAATTGCTTTTATCGACCAACCCGCAACGAATTAGACTGGCGGTAGTCCAAGCAGCAATTGTTTGCATGGCATGTCGCCAGACGGACCGAGAACGGAGCGCAGAGTGGCGATCATGGATACAATCTCGTCCCGAAATCCGGCTCCGCTGGGTGGCATTGGGTACCCGGCGGCGGGCAAGGTTCGTGAACGGCGAATGAAAGAAGACAGCGAAATCGTGCGAGTCGTGGTGAGTCGGCTACCGACCCGTTACGGGCTGTTCGATATTTATGGATATCAGGTGCGGCCCAGCGGTATGGAGCAGGTCGCGCTGGTCTTCGGTCAACTGCCCTTGCCCTCGCCCACGCTCGTGCGGATCCACTCCGAGTGCCTGACCGGCGAGGTGTTCGGCTCTCTGCGCTGTGATTGCCAGGCACAATTGGAGCTAGGCCTCGAAACCATCGTCGCCAATGGCTCCGGGGTCGTGGTCTACATGCGGGGTCACGAAGGACGCGGTATCGGGCTGATCAACAAGCTGCGGGCCTACGCCCTGCAGGATCAAGGCGCCAATACGGTGGGAGCGAACCTCGACCTCGGACTCCCCGTCGAAGGGCGCGAATATTCCGCCGCGATCGCCATTCTGCGCGATCTCGGCGTCTCGGAGCTGCGCTTGATGACCAATAACCCGGAAAAGGTTCGCGCCGTAGAGCGCGGTGGCCTGGTCGTTGCGGAGCGCGTGCCGCTGGTCACCTCGTCGACCGCGGAAAACAGCGATTACATCCGCACGAAACGAGAACAGCTCGGGCATCTGTTTGGATAGTCAGCAAGACCTGCTGCCGCCGGTCGTCGTGCCCCACGGCGAGCTATCGGAGCCGCTGCTGCGCAGCGTGGTCGAGGCTTTCGTGCTGCGGGAAGGCACCGACTACGGCACGCGGGAAGTCAGCCTCGATGACAAGGTCGCCCACGTGCTCGAGCAACTGCGACGGGGCAGGGCGGAAATCGTTTTCGATCCGAATCTCGACAGCGTGAGCATCGTGGTGAAACGCGATCGACCTATTTCTTGACGAGCGCGTCGCGGATTTCGGTGAGCAACACTTCCTCGCGCGTCGGCGGGGGCGGCGGCGCATCGGCGGCGGCCGGCGCCGGCTTCTTCAGCGCGTTGATGCCACGCAGAGCGATGAACAACACTGCCGCAATCACGAGAAAATCGAAGATCGTTTGCAGGAACGTGCCGTACTTGATGACCACGGGCACACCTGCCGAGTTCTTACCGAGCGTAATGACGAGATCGGTGAAATTCACGTCGCCGATGAGCTTGCCGAGCACAGGGGTGATGACGTCGCTGACCAGCGAGGAGACGATCTTGCCAAATGCCGTCCCGATGATGACGCCGATCGCGAGGTCGACGACGCTGCCCTTCACGGCAAATTCTTTGAACTCGCTCGCCAAACTCATTTTTCATGCTCCCCGGTCGCTGAATTCACGGCCTGCAGACTAACCGATTGTGCGCCGCAATACACGCTGCGAACCTTAATCGCTCCGTGTGGGCGGCGGCATGGTTCGCAGCGTTCGTTCGACGGTCGCGGCCTTGTCCTCCGGTGACAGCTTGACGGGGCGGCTCCAGGTATCGACGGTTGCTTGTCGCGCGCGCGCGAGCGTCAACTTGCCGTCGGGCGCATTGGCGGTGAGCGTCGAGCCGGCGCCTATCGTCGCGCCGGCTCCGATACGTACGGGCGCGACGAGCATGCTGCCGGAACCGATGAAGGCACCGTCCTCGATTACGGTCGGCCATTTGTTCTGGCCGTCGTAGTTGCAGGTGATCGTGCCGGCACCGACGTTGACGCTCGAACCGACTGTGGTGTCGCCCAGATAGCTGAGATGGTTGGCCTTGCTGCCCTCGCCCATCGAGGCATTCTTGAGCTCGACGAAATTACCAATGTGGACCGCATCGCCGAGCAAGCTGTCCGGCCGGATACGGGCAAACGGCCCGATCACGCATCGCTCGCCGATCCGTGCCTGGTCGACATGCGAGTAGGCATGGACCTCGGTGTCTGCCCCGATGCTGGCATCGCGAATCACGCAGTAGGGTCCGATCCGCACGCGTGCACCGAGGGTCACCCTGCCGATGAACACCGCGCCCACGTCGATGCTGACGTCGCGGCCCACGGTGACCGAACCACGTATGTCGATGCGGCAGGGATCGAGCAGCGTCGCGCCGGCGAGCATGAGCTCCTGCGCACGCAGCCGGCGCAGCGCGGCCTCGACGCGTGCGAGCTGGACCTTGTCATTGACGCCGAGAGTCTCGGTTTCGTCGGCGATCGTCACCGCAGCGACCGATGCGCCGGCGCTCACCGCCGCGGCGACGACGTCGGTGAGGTAGTACTCCTGCTGCGCATTGGCGTTCCCGAGCTCGGCGAGCCAGCGCCTCGCGGCGGCCGCCGGCATGCTCATGATGCCGGTGTTGATCTCTTGAATGCGACGCTGTTCGGCTGTCGCATCGGCTTGCTCGACGACGCGCTGAACCCGCCCGGCGGCATCTCGCTCGATGCGGCCGTAGCCATCCGGATCCGCCGCGAGCGTGGTCAGCAGGCTGACCCCATCGCCCTCCGCCGCCGCCAGCAGAGCACGCAGGCTGGCAGGGCGCACGAGCGGTACGTCGCCATAAAGAACGAGCACCCGATGCTCATCGGGTATGCGCGGCATTGCCTGCAGCAGCGCATGGCCTGTGCCCAGTTGTTCGCGCTGCGGCACCCAATCGAGTCCCGGTCCGGCGAGAGCGGCTTGGACGCGTTCCCCGCCATGGCCGTAAACGACGTGAATGGCGACCGGATCGAGGCTCCGCGCGGTCGCCACGACGTGCTCGAGTAACGGGCGCCCGGCAAGCGGTTGCAGGACCTTGGGCAGGTCGGAATTCATCCTCTTGCCCTTACCCGCCGCGAGGATGACCACGGAAAGCTGCATGACGGTACCCCTTGGAGGCAGTCGAAGCCTCAGAGCGAGATCACTCTCTCAGCGAGATCACTGTCTCAGCGCGATAACTTGCGCAGTCGTTCGATCATCCGTAGCTGGGCCACGGCGCGCGCAAGCTCGGCGAGGGCTTCGGCCCGCTCGCGATCGTCGGTCGGCCGGTCGCGGACGGCCGCTTCGGCATTGGCCTTGGCCTTTTGGGCGGCGACTTCGTCGAGGTCGGCGGAGCGAGCGGCCGTGTCGGCGAGCACCGTTACGTTGTTGGGCTGAATCTCCAGGGCGCCACCGCCGACGAAAAACGACTGTTCCGGCTGGCCCTCGATTTGCACGCGCACCTCGCCGGCCTTGAGCGTCGTCAGCAGGGGAGCATGGCGGGGCGCGATGCCGATTTCACCCTCGGACGCCGGCACGAAGATCATGGTGGCATCGCCCGCGAACAGCTGGCCTTCGGCGCTGACGATATCGAGATGGATGGTATTGGCCATGAGGGTTCCGTTGCAGAGGTCCGCGGTCTATTGCAGAGTCTTGGCTTTCTCGACGGCCTCTTCGATGCCACCGACCATGTAGAACGCCTGTTCCGGCAAGTGATCGTACTCGCCGGCGATGATCCCCTTGAAGCCGCGGATCGTGTCCTTCAGCGGGACGATCTTGCCGTCCTGACCCGTGAACACCTTGGCGACGTTGAACGGTTGAGACAGGAAGCGCTGGATCTTGCGCGCGCGATAGACCGACAGCTTGTCCTCTTCCGAGAGTTCGTCCATGCCGAGAATGGCGATGATGTCCTGCAGCTCCTTGTAACGCTGCAGGATCGCCTGGACACCGCGCGCCGTATTGTAGTGTTCCTCGCCAACGACCAAGGGATCGAGCTGCCGGCTCGTCGAATCCAGGGGGTCGACGGCCGGGTAGATGCCCAGCGCCGCGATTTGACGCGACAAGACGACGGTCGCATCCAAGTGGGCGAAGGTCGTTGCGGGCGACGGGTCGGTCAAGTCGTCGGCAGGCACGTAGACGGCTTGTACCGAGGTGATCGACCCAGTCTTCGTCGACGTGATTCGCTCCTGCAGCACGCCCATTTCCTCGGCCAGCGTCGGCTGGTAACCGACCGCCGAGGGCATGCGTCCGAGCAGCGCGGAGACTTCGGTGCCAGCCAGTGTATAGCGATAGATGTTGTCGATGAACATCAGCACATCGCGGCCTTTGCCATTCGCCTGCTTCTCGTCGCGGAAATATTCCGCCATGGTGAGGCCCGTCAAGGCGACGCGCAGGCGGTTGCCGGGCGGTTCGTTCATCTGGCCATAGACCATCGCCACCTTGTCGAGAACGCCCGAGTCCTTCATCTCATGATAAAAGTCGTTGCCTTCGCGCGTGCGTTCGCCGACGCCCGCGAACACCGAGAGTCCGGCGTGCTGCTTGGCGATGTTGTTGATCAGCTCGAGCATGTTGACGGTCTTGCCGACGCCGGCGCCGCCGAACAGGCCGACCTTGCCGCCTTTCGCGAACGGAATCAGCAAATCGATGACCTTGATGCCGGTGACCAACAATTCCTGGCCGCCGGTCTGTTCGTCGTAAGCGGGCGCCGGCCGATGAATCGGCCAATACTCGGTCGCCTGCACGGGACCGGCCTCGTCCTGCGGCGTGCCCAGCACGTCCATGATGCGTCCCAGGACGCCCGTGCCGACCGGCACCGAGATGGGCTTGCCGGTATCGCGAACCGACAGACCGCGGCTGAGCCCCTCTGAAGGACCCATCGCGATCGTGCGCACGACGCCGTCGCCGAGTTGCTGCTGAACTTCCAGCGTGAGTTCGACGCCGTCGAGCTTGAGGGCGCTGTAAATCTTGGGGATCTGATCGTGGGGAAACTCCACGTCGACGACCGCTCCGATGATTTGGACGATTTTTCCGCTGGACATGACTTGGGACCCTCTGAACTAAACTGCGGCGGCGCCGCCGACGATCTCCGACAATTCCGTCGTGATCGCTGCCTGGCGGGCTTTGTTGTAAATGAGTTGGAGTTCGCCGATGAATTTGCCGGCATTGTCGCTGGCGCTCTTCATCGCGACCATGCGGGCCGCCATCTCGCAGGCGACGTTTTCGACGGCACCCTGATAAACCTGAGACTCGACGTAGCGCGTCAAGATGCCGTCCAGGATTTCGGCGGCGCTCGGTTCATAGATGTAATCCCAGCGTGCCTGCGGCGCACCGTCCCCACCGGTCTCCACTACGGGCAGCAACTGCGTGGCCGCGGCCTTTTGGCTCATCGTATTGACGAACTGGTTGTTGATCAGCAGCAGCCGGTCTATCTTGCCGTCACGGAAATCATCGAGCATCACCTTGATCGAGCCGATCAAGGCGGCGACCTGCGGTTTGTCGCCGAGGTGGGTCGCGGAGGCGCTGACGTCGGCGCCGATCCGGCGGAAGAACGTCAATGCCTTGCTGCCGATCACCACGAGCCGGACCTGCTCGCCGCGCCCCTGCGCCTGGCGCATGGCGGCCACAGCGGCCTTCAAGACATTGACGTTGAGCGAACCGCAAAGGCCGCGATCGGTGCTGATGACGATCAAGCCCGTCGCCTTGACGGGCCGCTCGACGAGGTAGGGATGCTTGTAATCGGGGTTCGCGTGGCGCAGATGCCCGATCACCTTGCGGATCTTCTCGGCATAGGGCCTCGCTGCACGCATGCGGTCCTGCGCCTTGCGCATCTTGCTGGCCGCGACCATCTGCATCGCCTTCGTGATCTTCTGAGTATTCTTGATACTCGAGATCTTGCTGCGGATTTCCTTGGCGCCTGCCATGTCAGACGGTCGCGAAGAATTCTTCGCAGAGCTTCTTCAGCTGTGCTTCGACGTCCTTCGACAGATCGGGCTTCTCGACGATGCCCTTGAGGAGCGGACCGTAGTTCGTGCGGGCGAAGGACTGCAGCGCCGCTTCGGTATCGACGACCTTCTTGACTTCGACTTTGTCGAAGAATCCGTTATTGGCCGCGTACAGGGACAAGGCCATCTCGGCGACCGACATCGGCGCGTATTGTTTCTGTTTCATCAACTCCGTGACGCGCTGGCCGCGCTCGAGCTGCTTGCGGGTGGCCTCGTCGAGGTCCGAGGCAAATTGCGAGAAGGCCGCAAGTTCGCGGTACTGGGCGAGCGAGAGGCGAATGCCGCCGCCGAGCTTCTTGATGATGTTGGTCTGCGCGGCGCCGCCGACGCGCGACACGGAGATGCCGGCGTTGATCGCGGGCCGTATGCCGGCGTTGAACAGGTCGGATTCGAGGAAGATCTGCCCGTCGGTGATCGAGATCACGTTGGTCGGCACGAACGCCGTGACGTCACCGGCCTGGGTTTCGATGATCGGGATGCCGGTCAAGGATCCGGTCCTGCCCTTGACCCGCCCCTGCGTCGCCTTCTCCACGTATTCCTCATTGACGCGCGCCGCACGCTCGAGCAAGCGCGAGTGCAGGTAAAACACGTCGCCGGGATAGGCCTCGCGACCCGGGGGGCGGCGCAGCAGCAGGGAAATCTGTCGGTAGGCGACGGCCTGTTTGGAGAGATCGTCATAGACGATGAGTGCGTCTTCGCCGTTGTCCATGAAATACTCGCCCATCGCACATCCGGCGTAGGGCGCGAGGTATTGCAGGGCCGCGGGCTGCGAGGCGGAGGCGGCGACGATGATCGTGTGCGCGAGCGCGCCATACTCCTCGAGCTTGCGTACAACGTTGGCGATCGAGCTCTGCTTCTGACCGATCGCGACATAGATGCACTTAACGCCGGTGCTCTTCTGATTGATGATCGCATCGATGGCCACGGCGGTCTTGCCGGTCTGGCGGTCGCCGATGATGAGTTCGCGCTGCCCGCGGCCTATCGGGATCATGGAATCGATGGCTTTGATGCCCGTCTGCACGGGCTGTGTCACGCTCTGGCGGAAGATCACGCCGGGCGCGACGCGCTCCAGGGGCGCCTTGGCCTTCGTGCCCACGGCGCCTTTTCCATCGATCGGATTGCCGAGCGCGTCGACGACGCGACCGAGCAACTCGGGGCCCACGGGAACCTCGAGGATGCGCCCCGTGGTCTTGACCGTGTCACCTTCGCCGATACCCTTGTAATCGCCGAGCACGACGGCGCCGACCGAATCCCGCTCGAGATTCAAGGCAAGACCGAAGGTGTCGCCGCCGAAGTCGAGCATTTCGCCGTAACGCGCCTGCTCCAGGCCGTGAATGCGCACGATACCGTCGGTCACGCTGACCACGGTGCCAACGTTGCTGGCCTCCGCACTGGACTTGAACTGATCGATGCGCGCCTTGATCAGGTCGCTGATTTCCGAAGCCTTGATGGACATAGTGTTCAACTGCCTAAGTCAGAGGTTAGTCGTTGCAATCGGCCCTTGATGGACCCGTCGATCACGAGATCGCCCGCCCGGATCACCGCGCCGCCGAGCAGCCCTGGATCGAGCGCCGTCGTGATGCGCACATCGCGCTGCAGGCGCGTCTTCAGGGAAGCGGCGAGCTTCGACTGCTGCGAATCGCTGAGCGGGACCGCGGAGGTCACGACGACGTCGACCTCGTTCTCATACTCCGCCCGCAGCAACTCGAAACGAGCCGCGATCTCCGGCAATAGGCCGAGGCGTTTGTTCTCGGCGAGCAAGCGGATGAAGTTCAACCAGTGCACGCCGTCCGCGCCCGTCTTGAACCCGTCGAAGAAGCCGACGATCTGGTCTTCGGAGAGCTTCGGGTTATCGAGCAGATCCGCGATACGTGCGTCCCCCGCGAGCGCGGCGGCCACCTGCAGCGAGGCCGACCACTCGGCGAGGAGCTTGGCCTCGCGGGCCGCCGCGAAGGCCGCCTTCGCGTAAGGTCTCGCGATGGTTGCGGCCTCAACCACTCGCAATCTCCAGATCGAGCTTGTCGAGCAGGTCGGCATGCGTCTTGGGATCGATCTCGCGCTCGAGCAGATGCGAGGCGCCCTGAACCGCGAGCGTCGCCACTTGCTTGCGCAGCCCCTCGCGCGCGCGGGTTACCTCGAGGGCGATCTCTTCGTGCGCCTGCGCGACGAGGCGCTGGCCTTCCGCCGTCGCCGCACCCTTGGCCTCCTCCACGATTTCGGCCGCTCGCTTGCTCGCCTGATCGACGATCTGCTGGGCTTTTTCGCGCGCTTCGCGGATCAGGCCCTGCGCCTTCAGCTTGGCTTCGTCCAGATCCTTCTGGCCCTTGTCGGCCGCAGCGAGACCCTCGGCGATCTTTGCGCGCCGCGCGTCGATCGCCGCAATGATGTGCGGCCAACCGAAGCGCATGACGCCGAGCGCGACGAGAAAGAACGCAACACCCTGGATGATGATCGTTACCGTGAGATTCATTCCGGTTCGTCCCTAGATGGTTCGCTGGACTTGAACGCGGGCCTTACTGAACGTAGTGCAGCAAGGGGTTCGCGAACAGCAGCAACAAGGCGATCGCGACGCCGATGATCGGCACGGCATCGAGCAATGCGGCAACGATGAACATGCGGGTCTGCAATTCATTCATCAGTTCCGGCTGGCGCGCGGCGCTCTCGAGGAACTTGCCGCCGAGCAGCGCAAAGCCGATCGCGGTGCCGAGTGCGCCCAAGCCGATCAGGAGGCCGGCCGCGATGACGGTCATGCTCAGCAGTTGAGCAATCTGAGGTACGTGATCCATTTTTCTCTCCGAGGGTCTTTGAGGTCAGTGTAAAAAAACTAGTGCTTCGACGCCGCTTTGCTCAAGTAGACGATCGTCAGCATCATGAAAATGAACGCTTGCAGCACGATGATCAGAATGTGGAACACCGTCCAGGCAATGCCGGCGACGAGCTGTCCTATCCCGAACAGAACCGTGGAGAAGTGCGCCAAACCGGCGCCGAGCGTCAGACAGGCGATCAGAATGAAAATCAGCTCGCCAGCATACATATTGCCGAACAATCGCAGCGAAAGAGACAGGGGCTGCACGCATTCCTCGATGAGTCGCAACAGCAGGTTCGCAGCCGCCGCGAGCACGCCGAGGGGGCCTTTCACGGGAAACGGCACCGCCACGAACTCATGCAGGAAATGACCCGGGCCTTTGTGTTTGAGACCGACGTACTGGATGAGCAGGAACACGCACAGCGCCATGCCGATCGTCGTGTTGATGTCCGCGGTCGCGACGATGCGCAAATGGTCGAGACCAAAGACCTCGCCGAGCGCGGGCAGCGCATCCACGGGCAGCATATCCATGAAGTTCATGAGGAACACGAGCATGAAGATCGTTATCGCGAGTGGCCCGATGAGCTTGCTCTTGCCATGAAATGTCTGCTTGACGATGCCGTCGACGTACTCGACGAGCATCTCCACGGCGGCCTGAAACCGACCGGGGACACCGGTCGTGGCGCGGCGCGAGAGGGCGATGAACGTGATCAGAAACACCAGGGCGAGCGCGACCAGGAAAAAGACGCTGTCGAGGTGCACCGACCAAAAGCCCTCGCCCACCGTGAGGTGCGTGAGGTGATGCTGGATGTACTCCGTCATTCCGCCGGAGCCGCCCTCGGTCGATGCCATTCTCGTTATCCCCGTTTTTTCCCGACCAAACCGAACCAGTAAGTGAACTGCGCCGCTATCAATCCCACCATCAGCGGCAACGGCTCGAGGCCCCATCGCGCCAATGCCGCCCACATCGCCAGAGCATACCAACTCCACTTCAGCGCTTCGCCCGCGAACATAGCACGGCGCAGAGCCGCTGCCGGGGCAATGCCGGGTGCGAACATGCGCAGTCCGAACACGCCGCTGCCGATCGCCGCGATCAGGCCCCCGACCAAGGCCGCCTCGCCCGCGGCCGCCCCTTGCCAGGACCAGCAACACGCCGCGACCGCCATCGCGCCGCCCGCCTGCCAGAGCACCACACGCGCTACGAGGCGTCGGGCACCCGGGGCACCGCTCGTCATTGCGAAGGGGACCAGAGCCAAGAGTGCCTACGGCAGCCGGATTCGCGCATGTTCATTGGCAAGCCGTCGCTGGCTAAAAAGCCGGCGCATTATAAGGACCGCAGCGCAGACTCACAAGCCGATGATCACACGAGTTTTTTTGGGCTCGGTCGATTTGACAGATTGCGGCGTGCGGGTGGATCACTGGATATGCGTCAGGATCCCTTCGAGTTCATCGAGACTGTTGTAGCTCACGATCAGCGTGCCCTTGCCTGAAGAGCCATGTCGAAACAAGACCTTGGCACCCAATTTATCGGCGAGTTCGCGCTCGAGGCGGCGGATGTCGGGATCGGTCGAGCCGCTCGCGCGCGTGCCCGGCGTGGCGACGGCGCCGGGCGCCATGGCGCGCCGCACCAAGGCCTCGGTTTCGCGTACGGACAGGGCATTCTTGGCGACGAGCCCGGCGATCTCGACTTGCTGGCCGCGCGAACTCAAACCGAGCAGGGCCCTGGCATGGCCCATTTCGATGCTGCGTCGTTCCAGCAAGTCTTTCACTTCCTCTGCTAGATCCATCAAACGCAACAGGTTGCTCACCGAGGCCCGCGAGCGGCCGACGGCCTCCGCCGCCGCTTGATGCGTCAAACCGAATTCGTCGATGAGCCGGGCGAGCGCCCGGGCTTCCTCGAGTGGGTTCAAATTTTCGCGCTGAATGTTCTCGATCAGCGCCATGGCGACGGCGGCCTCGTCGGGCACGTCGCGGATTACGGCCGGAATCTCGTTCAGCCCGGCGAGTTGCGCGGCGCGCCAGCGCCGTTCACCGGCGATGATCTCGTAGCGTTGCGATTCACCGGCGGCTTTGCTGCCGACGGGGCGCACCAGGATCGGTTGGACGATGCCCTGGGCCTTGATCGAGTCGGCGAGTTCGGTCAACGACTCCGGTCGCATGTCGACGCGCGGCTGGTACTTGCCTCGCTGCAGGAGATCGAGTGGAAGGTTCGCGAGGCGATCGCCGGGAAAGCGGCCCTCGGCCGACGCGGCTGCCGCAGGGTCGGCGCCGGAGGGCACGGCGGCCGCCTTCGCGCGCTGCGCGAGGTAAGGGCTCAATTCCGCCAGCCCGCGACCCAAAGACGGCTTTTTGCCCGACATCAAGAAGTTCCAGAGAGGATTTGCACGGGATTATACGGGGGGCGCCGGATCGTCGTCGCGACGAATCATCTCACCGGCGAGCGCCAGATAAGCAATGGCGCCGCGCGAATCCTTGTCGTGCAGCAGAACCGGCTTGCCGAAGCTCGGCGCCTCCGCAAGCCGCACGTTGCGTGGAATGACCGTGCGGAACACCTTGGCGCCGAAATGTTCGATGAGCTGCGCCGACACCTCGTTGGCGAGATTATTGCGAGGGTCGAACATCGTGCGCAGCAGGCCCTCGATCTCGAGCTCGGTATTGATGCTGGCGCGGATCTGCTCGAAGGTTTGCATCAGTGCGCTCAATCCTTCGAGCGCGTAGTACTCGCATTGCATCGGCACCATCACCGAATCGGCGGCGACCAGCGCGTTCAAGGTCAACATATTCAGCGACGGCGGACAGTCGATCAAAATGACGTCGAAGTCCTCGCGGATGGCTTGCAGCGCAGTGCGCAGTTTGAATTCGCGCCCGTCCGTAGTCATCAGCAGACGGACTTCGGCCGCGGTCAGGTCCTGGTTCGACGGCAGCAGCATGAAACCACCGAACTCCACGTGGACCAAAGCGTCCGCCGCCGCGCAGTCGCCGAGCAGGACGTCGCAACTGCTGCGCGACACGGCATGCTTGTCGACGCCACAGCCCATCGTCGCGTTGCCCTGGGGATCGAGGTCGACGAGCAGCACGCGGCGCTTGGTGGCGGTCAAGGATGCGGCGAGATTCACCGCGGTCGTGGTCTTGCCCACTCCGCCCTTTTGGTTTGCGATCGCAATGACCCGTTTCATCGTCTCGTGAGCCGCGTCATGGTGTTCTCGCTGTGGGCGCAGCCCGGCCTGTGGGTGCAGCCCGGCAGAGTTCCACAAGATGACGCTCGTCGTCCAGTCCCGGCACACGCAGTCGGTGAACCGCGAGGACACGGAAGGCCTTGGGCAGGGCCGAGATCTCCGCGTCGGGTCGCTTACCCTTCATGGCGAGGAGCCGGCCATCCGGGGCGAGCAGATGGCCCGCATAGGCGACGAAATCGGCGAGCGAGGACAAGGCGCGAGAGACGACGGTGTCGTAGCCACGATCCGGTCGGTGCGTCTCGGCACGCGTATGAATGACCTCAACGTTGTCGGCGCCGATGCGAGCGGCGGTGGTGCTGACGAATCGGGCCTTCTTGCCGATCGATTCGATCAGCGCAAAATGACGTTCCGGATTCGCGAGCGCGAGCGGCAGGCCCGGAAAACCGGCGCCCGTGCCGACGTCGGCGATGCGCGCGCCACGCAGAAAGGCGTGCAGGCTCAGGCTGTCGAGCAGGTGTTTATGGAGCATGCCGCGTCGATCGCGTATAGCCGTCAAATTGAACTGCGCATTGCCGCGCTCGAGTTCGTCGAGCAGCGACAGCAGCGCAGCGCCCGCTCCGTCGGTCAGCGCGACGCCCAACGCACGCGCGCCGGACTCGAGCTCCTCGCGTTCGGCGGGCGCGTTCAACTGTTCTTGACCAAGACCGCGAGCAGCTCGTTGACCGGCATCGCCGCGAGTGCCGCCGGGTCGGCAAATCGGGCAAGGATCCTGCCGGCTTGTTTGGCGACGAAATGGCCGGCGACGGCCGCGTCGAAGTCGGCGGGACCGCCGGTCGTGAAGGATGGATTCGCCATGTACTCGCTGCCGGAACCGCGCTCGAACAGCAATGCGCGGCCCGCGAACGGAGCCTCGTGGAATCCCCATCTCGGGTTCGACAACACCCTGAGATGGCAGGGTTCACCCGCGCGCGCGAGGAGGGAGTGGCGCACGCCGCGGCTGCTTGCGTCCGCTGCCGCCCAAATCTCGCCGGAACCGGAAGCGTCGTCCTGCGCTACGCTGCGCAAACTGGCGCCGTCGAGCCAGGCATTCGAGATCGCGGCCAGAATTTCTTCCCGGCTGCCTGCCAGCAAGCGGGTGGCGACCGCGGCCGACGCGATCCGCACCAATATTATGCGATCGAATCCCTGGCGGCCGAAGTCGGTGCTCGCGCCGATCACGCCCTGGATTTCGTGGGCTTTGATCATTGCGGTGAGGACGTCGCGCACCCGCAACGGGGTAGTGGCTTCGTTGTGCGCCTGTCGCGAACGATAGTCGGCGACGGCCAAGATGGCGCCCAGGCTGTCGGCGGGATGCGCGCCCGCGCCGGACCGAACGACGAGCACGCCGATGTTGAAGGCAGCCATCACGGGGTCGAGTTCGAGGCTCGTCCCGGGCACGCGTGCACCGTGGGCGAGCGTCGCTCCCGGGACCACGGGCCCCAGGTGTCTGCAGCGTTCCGGATCGCGCAGGGCCAGGAAGCCGCGGGCAAGCGCGTCGATGAGACAGGAGGTCGCAACTTCGTAGGCGCGCCGCGAGCGAATTTCGCAGCCGGCGACGTAATCCGCGAGATCTGCCAAAACTCGGTCTGCATCGGAGCGACGCGCCGATTGAATCTGCTCGTGCATCGCAGTTCTAGTGACGTCGTTCCAGCGGCACGAAGACCTGCGCGTCGGGTCCTACATAGTTGGCGGTGGGGCGAATGATCTTTCCGTCGGCACGCTGTTCGAGCACGTGCGCGCTCCAGCCGGTCGTGCGCGCGATCACGAACAAGGGCGTGAACATCGTCGTCGGCACCTGCATCGCGGCGTAGGAGACCGCGGAAAACCAGTCCAGGTTGGGAAACATCCGCTTGACGTCCCACATGACGCTCTCGATGCGTTCGGCGACGGCGAAGTGCGCGCGCTGACCGGTCGTGACGCTCAAGGCTTGCGCGACCCGCTTGATCACCTGATTGCGCGGATCCGAGATCGAGTAGACCGGGTGACCGAAGCCGATGATGACTTCTTTCGCCGCGACGCGCCGGCGGATGTCGGCGTCGGCCTCGTCGGGTTCCGTATAACGCTGCTGAATCTCGAATGCGACCTCGTTGGCACCGCCGTGCTTCGCTCCCCGGAGAGCGCCGATCGCACCCGTGATGCAAGAGTAGATGTCCGAGCCCGTGCCGGCGATGACCCGGGCCGTGAACGTCGATGCGTTGAATTCATGTTCTGCATACAAGTTCAAGGACGTGTGCATCGCGCGCACCCAGGGCGTCGGCGGCGGACGCTGATGCAGAAGATGCAGGAAATGCCCGCCGACGGAATCATCGTCGGTCTCGACGCGGATGCGCGTCCCGTGGCGGCTGAAATGAAACCAGTACGCCAGCATCGCGCCTTGCACGGCGATGAGCTGATCGGCGATGTCGCGGGCGCGCTCGGCCGAACGCGCATCGTTCTCCGGCGCGGCGCAACCCAGCGCCGAGACGCCGGTGCGCAGTACGTCCATGGGGTGCGTCTCGGGTCCGATCTGCTCGAGGGTGTTGCGCACCGCGGCTGGAATCGCGCGCAAGCCGCGCAGCTTCGACTTGTAGGCGCGCAGCTGGGCCTGATCCGGCAGGCGTTCGTGAATCAACAGATGTGCGATTTCCTCGAATTCACAGGTTTCCGCGATCTCGAGAATGTCGTAACCGCGATAACTCAGATCGTTGCCGGCGCGGCCCACGGTACATAAGGCGGTATTACCGGCAACGACGCCGGAGAGCGCGACGGACTTTTTCGGCTTGAACGCGGGAGCGTCGGTCATGGCGCGCAGCCTCGGGTTTGAGTGGGTGACGCACAAACTCATCGCCCGACGATCCCCTCGTCGATCCGCACGACCGTCCGGCCGATCACCTTGGCATCGAGGTATTGGGAAAACACCTCCGGGAGACGGTCGAAAGCGATTTCGCGCGCGATGAGTTTATCAAAATGCCGAGGTTTGAGGTCGGTCGCGATTCGCTGCCAAACGAGCAGCCGCAGGGCACGTTGCGTTCCCGAGGAACTGACGCCGAGAAGATTGATACCGCGCAGAATGAATGGCATGACCGTCGTGTTCAACTCGGCGCCGCCCGCGAGACCGATGCTCACGATCGAACCGCCCGGCTGCATCGTGCGCGTGAGCCAGGTCAGCGTCTCGCCGCCGACGTTGTCGATGGCACCGGCCCAGGTGGCTCGTTCCATGGGCTTCTTGCCGTAGTCGATTTCCTGCCGCCGTAGAATCTGGCCGGCGCCGAGGGAGCGCAAGTACTCGTCGGCATCGGCCTTGCCGCTGACCGCTGCGACTTCGTAACCGCGACCGTGCAGCATGTCCACGGCCATGCTGCCGACGCCGCCACTCGCGCCGGTGACGACGACCGGACCGGTCCCCGGCCGCAGGCCGTTCAGTTCCATCTTCTGGATCGCGAGGGCGGCGGTGAAGCCCGCCGTGCCGACTCCCATTGCCAGGCGGGCATCGAGCCCATCGGGGCAAGGAATGACCCAGTCACCGGCCACGCGGGCGTACTGTGCGTAGCCGCCGTCGTGGACCTCGGACAGTCCGCAACCGGTCACGATGACCACGTCGCCAGTCTTGTAGCGCGCGTCCGTAGACGTCTCGACGCAGCCGGCGAGGTCGATGCCGCCGACGAGCGGCGAGCGTCGCAGAATCCTGCCGGCGCCGGTCGCAGCGAGGGCGTCTTTGTAGTTCACGCTCGAATACGCGACGCGCACGACGACTTCCCCGGGAGACAAATCGTCCAAGGCAAGATATTCGAAACCCGCTCGCACTGCGTTGCCGTCGACGTGGATGCGATAAACCTTGAAGCGATCCATCATGGAGTCCCCTCGGCCTTGGCCACCGGGATCGGTGGTGTGGACACCACGATCGACAGCGACGCGCCGGATTCCGAAGTTCGGTTGCCACGCAGCACGCGAAACGCAGCATCACCGCGCCGGCCGCCGCAGTCATATTCGCTGCGCGTCGCATCGACACTGCCAGGCAACCAGGCGTCGCAAAGCTGCTGCGCGAGCGAGCGGGCTGCGTCGACGGGCAGTTCGAGCACCGCCTCCACCCGGGCGAGTCGATCATGCACGAAGCAAAGAACGTAGTCATCGGCGAGGTGACTCAAGACACGCGGCGGCGACCCATTGGCGCGATAACAATCCGCGGCCGGCTGCGGTTCGACCGAACCAGGCGGTTCGGCCGCGGATCTGGGGCCCTGAAAGTAGAGGACTTCGTGCAGCTCCGGGTACAACGCGGCGAGTGCGCTACCCAAGGGCGCGACGGGAATCTCCAGCCAATCCGGCACGCGCACGCTCGATGCGGTCGGTGCGGTCGGTGCGGTC
>Ga0116226_10000033_pt1 | contig 91939 bp, 82 predicted proteins | sample S1TSphfallax_FD_89692 | JGI IMG/M metagenome (GOLD analysis project Ga0116226, IMG submission 89692) | Host-associated microbial communities from peat moss isolated from Minnesota, USA - S1T2_Fa - Sphagnum fallax MG | ecosystem: Host-associated > Plants > Peat moss > Unclassified | place: USA... | reverse complement strand
CTACGACGATATAGTCGAGGCCTGCAAAGTCGCGTGGAACTGGTTGATCGCCGATCCCCCGCGCATCCGCTCAATCGGAACCCGCAATTGGGCGGCGGTCAATGTCTAGGACGGTTGGTATGACCCGACGCGATCGGAAAATGCTCTAGCTGCCGATGAAATGGAGGCTGCCACGGTCGTTGCACCATTGTCAACGGCTCAGGACGCCGCCATTGAAGCTGAGCGTTGTCGGTGCCGTCGCCCCAATTCTATCGTGCCGCCGCACCAAAATCCATGATGTGCGAAGAAAATTTTTGGGCACCAAGGTTCAAGGTATCGCCGGTGGTGGCGAAGCTCACCATCTGGCCGGCGGCGACACCGTCCTTCACCCACAAACGCTCGCATGGCCTATTTCCAACGTGCCGACGCCGCCCACTGTCTGGGCGGCCACAAACGCGCCGCGCTGAGCGTGCCTGCATTGGTGACGCTGCCCAAAAGGGAGAACGTGCCCGCGTTGGAGTCCACACTCCCGTTATTCCTGAGCGAGGCAAAGATCTCGTTAGTACCGGAACCCTTGTCCTCAAGCGTTGCGGTGCTAGAGCATCATCCGACCGCACGGGGTTACCCGTCGGATAAAGATGCTCGCCAAAACAAAGAGCTAGGGCGTTTTCCGAACGACTGCACTGACCCGACGCGATCGGAAAATGCTCTAGTGAACAGGTTCGCCGACGAGCGGGCCACGGCGATGGTTTTACTGGAGCTGCTGGTTTCCATAACATACGTCTTCCGCCTGGCGTAAGGTTTTCGCCTGCCGCAAGCGTCAGCGTTGCCTCTTGCAGGAACGTGCCGACGCTCAGCAAGGCGCCGCTCTCACGTATGCACGACCCTGAGGGTATGGATCACCAATAGGCAAAGTTTTTTGGCAAACATTAGTAGGTTGCGAGAATACGCCTTAGCTGCGCCGGATCGCGGGTGACCGTCAGCGCCAAAGCCAGCAGGATGCGGGCCTTTTGCGGGTTCAGGTTGTCGGCGGGGATAATGCCAAGCGCGCGCAGACGGGCTCCGTCCAGCGCATTACCACTGCCGGCCCTGGTGGATTGCAACACGGTGATACCCTGCGCCACCGCCTCCTTCAGCACCGCGGTCTCCGCCGGTGTGGTCATGCCCGGGGCAAAACCGGCCGAGACAATCCCTTCGGCGCCGGCGGCAATAAACGCGCGGATCGCCACGCCATCGGCGCCGGCATAGGAATAGGCGATGTCGACGCGTGGCAGGGCCTGCAGCGCGCCCAGGTCGAACTCGGTATCCGGCGCATGGCATCGTTCGGTCCGGCGATAGTAGCGCACATGCGCACCATCGATCTGGCCAAGCACACCGAAATCCGGCGTGCGAAAGCTGTGCAGGCGGAAGGTTGAGGTTTTGGTCACCTCCCGGGCCGCCTGGATTTCATCATTCAGCACCACCAGCACACCGCGGCCCCGGGAGGCTGGGCTGGCGGCGGTACGTATGGCATTCACCAGGTTCAGCCCGGCATCGGTGGAGAGCCCGCTCAGCGGGCGCTGCGAGCCCACCAGCACCACGGGAAATGGCACTTTCAGCGTCAGGCCGAGGAAATACGCCGTCTCCTCCAGCGAGGCGGTGCCGTGGCCGATCACGATGCCGGCCAGGTCCGGGTGCAGCTTCGTCAGGTCGGCGCAGGTTGAGCACAGATCCTTCCAGACCCTGAAATCGACGCCCGGGCTGGGGATGGCGGAAAATGCCACCGGGATCACCTCCGCCACATCATGCACGCTGGGAAAAGCGTCGAGAATTTGCCCCGCCTCCAGCATGGTGTTGTTGGCGCTATAATCCTCGATGTCCAGCAGGCCGGTGCCAACCGAAGATATCGTGCCGCCGGTGCCGATAAACGCAACTCTTGGTTTCACAAACTTTAAACTCTCAGTTACCGTCGACCCGATTGGGCGATCCAGATTTGAGTGAACCTTTGCGGGAATGATCTTTGCAAGGGCAAGTCCTATTCTACCTCTTTGATAGGACGATCGAGATAGGAGGCCTGCCCCATGACCCAAAGACGCGACGTGCCGGGCATTCGTCCGTATGACCACTCGGCCGGCGGTTGGGATGCATTGCGCGCGGTGGCCACCGCGCTGCGCCGCCAGCATGTGCCGGCGCGAGGCACCACCACATTGCTGCGCAACAACCAGCCCGACGGGTTCGACTGCCCCGGCTGTGCCTGGCCCGACCCGAAGCACACGTCATCCTTCGAATTTTGTGAAAACGGCGCCAAGGCCGTCACCTGGGAAGCCACGCGCAAGCGCGTGACACCGCAATTTTTTGCGGCCCATAGCGTTTCGGAGCTCTGGGGGTGGTCGGATTTTGCCCTGGAAGGCGAGGGCCGGCTGACCCATCCGGTAACCTACGATGCCGGCACCGACCGCTTTGTGCAGATCGGGTGGGACGAGGCTTTTGCCAGTATCGGGAAGGCCTTGCGGGCCCTGCCGTCGCCTGATTTTGCCGATTTCTATACCTCGGGCCGCGCCTCCAACGAGGCGGCGTTTCTGTTTCAGCTCTTTGCGCGCGCATTCGGAAGCAATAATTTCCCCGACTGCTCCAACATGTGCCACGAAGCAACCAGCGTGGGCCTGCCGGAATCGATCGGCGTTGGCAAGGGCACTGTCACGCTCGAGGATTTCGACCACGCGGACGCGATCTTTTCGATCGGCCACAATCCCGGAACCAACCATCCGCGCATGATGACCACGTTGCGGGAAGCCTCCCGCCGTGGCGTGCCCATCGTGGTGTTCAACCCGCTCAAGGAACGCGCGCTGGAACGTTTTGCCTCGCCGCAAGACCCGGTGGAGATGGCAAGCTTTGGCGCGACACCGATCGCCTCCGTCTACCACCAGCTGTCCGTGGGCGGTGACACGGCCGCGCTGAAGGGCATGATGAAGCGTGTTCTGGAACGCGATGCGGCCGATCTGGCGACGGGTGGCAAAGGCGTTCTGGACCGCGATTTCATTGGTAATCATACGCTGGGTTTCGATGATCTGCGCGCTGACCTGGATGCCACCTCATGGGAGGAGATCCAGGCAAAATCAGGGTTGCCAAGGGCCGCGCTGGAAGCGGCCGGCGACATCTACGTGAAGGCGGAGCGGGTTATCCTGTGCTACGGCATGGGTGTCACGCAACACGCGCACGGCACGTCAAATGTACAGCAGATTGCTAACTTCCTGATGCTGCGTGGGAACATGGGGCGCAAGGGTGCGGGCATATGTCCGTTGCGTGGCCATTCCAACGTGCAAGGCGACCGTACGGTTGGAATTACCGAAAAGCCGGGCCCAGCTTTGCTGGGGGCGATAGAGCGCGTGTTCGGTTTCAAGCCGCCGGCGGCGCATGGTCGCGACGCGGTGGCGAGCATCGAGGCGATGATCCTAAGGCGGTGCCGCGCGCTGATCTGCCTCGGCGGCAATTTGGGCGTGGCGATGCCTGACCCGGCGGCGACGTTTGGGGGGATGCGGAAGCTCGACCTGGCCGTGCACATGGCAACCAAGCTCAATCGCTCCCATCTATTGTTGGCAAGACAGAGTTTTATCCTGCCGGTGCTGGGGCGTACCGAGCAGGACATGCAGGCTTGTGGCCCGCAATCCGTCACCGTGGAAGATTCGATGTCGATGGTGCATGCCTCGCGCGGCACGCTAAAACCAGCGTCGGAGCATTTGCGGTCGGAGCCGGCGGTGATTGCAGGCATTGCAAAGGCCACCTTGCAGGGGCGTCCGCAGATCGACTGGGACGGCATGATCGCGAATTACGATGTGATTCGCACATTCATTGAAAATGTGTTCACGGATTTTTACGATTTTAACACGCGCATTCGCGACCCAGGCGGATTTCGGCTAGACGTTCCGGCCGCCCGCCGCGTATGGCGCACGCCGAGCGGGCGCGCGCATTTTCTGGTATCGGCGGGGCTGGACGAGGATCCGCGGACGCGGCCCCCGGGCGTGCTGACCTTGATGACCCTGCGCAGCCACGACCAGTACAATACCACAATATACAGCCTGGACGATCGTTATCGCGGTGTATTCGGCCGGCGCGATATTCTGTTCATGAACGAAGCCGATCTGGTGGCGCGCGGCCTAGAGCATGGCGACAAGGTGGATGTGGCGGCCATTACCCTGGATAGCGTCGGCGATGGTGCTGTCGTTCAAGGGCTGACGGCGATTGCTTACGACATCCCGCGCGGTTCGGTGGCCGCCTACTACCCGGAAGCGAACAGCCTGGTAGCCCTGGCCGACCACGACCGGCGATCTGGTACACCGGCGTATAAAAGTGTGCCCGTGCACGTGCACGCGGCGGCGTGAGAATGTCCGCACCGTTTTCCTGAACGACAGCGGCGAGTTCGTGGACTGCGTCCATACAACGGTTATAGTATCTGATTACGAGGTTCATCATTTCACCAAGAATTCGTATTTTTAGAACCTTTCTCCTTCGCGTCCTTCCTGCCTAGAGCATCATCCGACCGCACGGGGTTACCCGTCGGATAAAGATGCTCGCCAAAACACAGAGCTAGAGCATTTTCCTAACGACTTCACTGACCCGACGCGATCGGAAAATGCTCTAGGTGGTAAAATTCCTGCTTACTCACGTGCGGTCAGGTTTGGTGTCGGATACGCTCGGTAAATCCCCGTATCGCCCAAGCGCCATGCTGGCTACTCAGGCCAAGTCGATTGCGACGTCGTGCACCACCTGCGCCCATTCGCCAGGCGTGGTCTGACGATAGATGCGCAGCGTGGGATACCAGGGACTGTCCCGACGGCCAAGAAGCCAGCGCCAGCAGGGGGCGAAACGGTCAAGCAGCCAGACCGGCTTGCCGAGACCGGCTGCCAGATGGGCAACCGATGACCGTAATCACAAGGTCCAACGCTGCGACAAGGGCAGCGGTATCAGCGAAATCGTTCATCTCCGGCATGACATCGATAACTGAGGCTGGAATAGTCGATGCGGGCGCATCCTTTTGCAGGTTGTAGAAAACCGCGCCTGGCGTGGGGAACAGCGGCGAAAGCAGGTGCACGGGCATGGAGCGGCGCTGATCTGCCTCCGCAAGCGTCGCTTGTGCGCGCGCTTGCCCCGCCCAGCACATGCCGATGCGCCGCATCCCGCCGGTGCCAGCCAATCGCGCACGCCAAGCCTTGGCCTGTATGGGATCGGCCCGTAGATAGGCGTCGTTTGGAATGGGATCGAGGCGGGTGCCGCCTCGTCGATGCGCCCAAGTTCCCGCAGGGGATTGCCAAGATTATTGTGCGCGCCAGCATGGCCCGGCGCCAGCGCGATCGCCGCACGGAAGCGTGTAGCAGCCTCCTCTGGCCTGCCCTGCTCTCACAACCTGATACCATGAGCGTTGTGCACATCGGCGTCGGCGGGATCGCGCATATGCCTCGCCTCACTGCGTCTTTGATGCCGGTTCACGTGCGGCGACGTACGGCCTGAGGCTTAATAAGTCGCTAACCGCGCTTGCTCGGCCGGAGAAACTCAGCCGCCGCGCAAATCGGCTTCGATACGCTCGATGTCGGCGTCGCTATAGCCGAAATGATGGGCGATCTCGTGGACGAGAACGCTGGAGACGAGGCGGAAAAGATCCTCGCCGGAGTCGACCCATTCCACCAGAATAGCGTCGCGGAACAAAACGATTGTGTCGGGGAACTGCACGGGGTCGGAGACGCTGCGCTGGGTCAACGGGATGCCGCGATACAGGCCGGTAAGCTCCCACGGATTGTCCAGGCCCAGCGACTCCAGCGTCTCGTCATCTGCAAGGTCTTCCACGAGGATGGCCACACCCTCAACGTGTCGGGAGAGGCTGGCGGGCAGCGCCTCCAGAGCCTGCTCGGCAAGTTGATGGATGTCTTCTTCCGCGGGCGGTGTGGTGTAGATTGGCATCGCGACGCCGCCTTTCGCAGTGGAGGATCAAAAACCCATGCTGGCAAAACTCACGCCCGCCCAGCGCGACACCCTGGCCGAAAGCGTGCCGGGCTGGTTGCTTCTCGCAGATAGGGACGCCATTCGAAAAACCTACAAATTCGCGGATTTCAGCCAGGCCTGGGGCTTTATAAGCCGGGTGGCCCTGTTGGCGGAGGCGCAGGACCACCATCCGGAATGGGAGAACGTGTATAACCGCGTGGTGATCACGCTGACTACGCACGATGCGGGCGGGCTGTCGGCGCGCGATTTGCGGCTGGCCGGCAGCATCGATGCCCTGATGAAATTGGGTTGATGGGCAGGCTAGACTACATGTCCGTCTTTGAGGCGGGTCACCCGCCCTAAAGGCCGACAGTTGGTCTAGCCGACGCGGTTTTCCACGAGGTCCTGAACAACGCCGGGGTCGGCGAGGGTGGAGGTATCGCCTAGGCTATCGGTCTCGTTCGCCGCGATCTTGCGCAGGATTCTTCGCATGATCTTGCCGCTTCGGGTTTTTGGCAGGCCGGGGGCCCACTGGATGGCGTCGGGCGCTGCGATGGGGCCGATTTCGTGGCGGACCCAGGCCACAAGTTCCTTCCGCAACGCTTCGCTGGGTTCGATGCCGTCCTTCAGCGTGACATAGGCATAGATCCCTTGCCCTTTGAGGTCGTGCGGGAAACCGACCACCGCCGCTTCGGCAACCTTAATGTTGGCAACAAGCGCGCTTTCGACCTCGGCGGTGCCCATGCGGTGGCCGCTGACATTGATCACGTCATCCACACGGCCGGTGATCCAGTAGTAGCCATCGGCGTCACGCCGCGCGCCATCGCCGGTAAAATATTTGCCTGGATAGGTGGAGAAGTAGGTCTGGATGAAACGCGGGTGGTCGCCGAATACGGTGCGCATCTGACCCGGCCAGCTATCGATCAGGCAGAGATTGCCTTCGACCGCGCCATCCAGGATTTTACCTTCCGCATCGACGAGAACGGGTTTGATGCCAGGCAAGGGCAGTGTCGCCGAGCCCGGTTTTTGGCCGACAGCGCCGGGCAGCGGGCTGATCAGGATGCCGCCGGTTTCGGTCTGCCACCAAGTGTCCACGATCGGGCAGCGCTCGTCACCGATCACCCGGTAATACCACATCCAGGCCTCGGGGTTGATCGGTTCGCCGACGCTGCCGAGAATGCGAAGGGAAGCGCGCGAGGTTTTCTTCACCGGCGCGTCGCCTTCGCGCATCAGCGCGCGGATGGCGGTGGGGGCGGTGTAAAAGATGTTCACCTGATGCTTGTCGATGACATCCCAGAAACGGCTGCTGTTAGGGTAGGTAGGCACACCCTCGAACATCAGCGTGGTCGCCCCGTTCGCGAGCGGGCCGTAGACGATATAGGTATGGCCGGTGACCCAGCCGACATCGGCGGTGCACCAGTAGATTTCGCCAGGGCGATAATCGAACACCAGTTCGTGGGTAAAACTGGCCCACACCATGTAGCCGCCGATGGTATGCAGCACACCTTTCGGTTTGCCGGTGCTGCCTGAGGTATACAGGATGAACAGCGGATCTTCCGCATTCATCTCCTCAGGCGTGCAGTCGGGCGATGCGGCGGCCATGATTATTTTGTAATTGTGGTCGCGGCCTTCCTGCATTGGCACGGATTTGCCAGTGACTGGAACCACGATCACGCTTTCGATCGTCGGGCAGTTTTTCAGGGCTTCGTCGGCATTGGTTTTGAGCGCCACGGTGCGACCGCCGCGCCGCCCCTCATCGGCGGTGATCAGCATCGTGCTGCCGCAATCTTGGATGCGGTTGGCCAGGCTGTCGGGCGAGAAGCCCCCGAACACGACGGAGTGGATGGCGCCTATACGTGCGCAGGCGAGCATGGCAACGGCCGCTTCCGGCACCATCGGCAGATAGATCGAAACGCGGTCACCCTTTTTGGCGCCCAGGGTTTTCATTGCGTTGGCAAGGCGGCAGACTCGCTCGTGCAGGTCGCGATAGGTGATCTTTTCCGAAATCTCCGGATTGTCGCTTTCCCAGATGATCGCAACCTGGTCGCCGCGGGTTTTGAGGTGCTTGTCGAGGCAAGTGACAGACGCGTTCAGCGTGCCGTCCTCGAACCATTTGATCGAGACGTCGGCTTCGAAACTGGTGTTCTTGATCACTGTGGGAAAGCGCATCCAGTCGACGCGCCTGGCTTCCCCGGCCCAAAAATGTTGCGGGTCATTATTGGCGTGGTTGGTCATCAGCCGAAATTTCGCGGCATCGATATGGGCCGCTGCAGCGATGGCGGGTTTGACGTGGATCAGCAGGTCTTCGGACATTCGGTTTGCTCCCTAACGCGTCTGGCCGGGGTGTTCCCGGTCCTGCTGCAGCCCCGCGGTGAGCGGTACGCGCACCAACCCATCTCGGACCTCGCAGGGCACCGCCGTCAAGCTGTCGCCGCGGCAGGGGCCGCGGAGACAGAGTCCGTCGGCGGGGCGGAATTCGGCCCCGTGGGTGACGCAAACGATGGCCCGTCCGTCGGCGCTCATGAATTTGCCCGGCAGCCAGTCGAGCGGCACGCCCAGATGCGGGCATGCATTGAGGTAGATCTTCACGCAATCAGCCAGACGTATGGCGAGCAGGCCCGGTGCGAATCCGATGGCGGTGCCGGGTGGGAGGTCGGCGAGGTGGCACAGGGGGCGGTCATGGGTCATGGGTCATGGGGCGGTCGGGGGGTGCAAGAGGCGGATAAGAAATCCGCCCTACGGAAGGCCGGCGAGTTTGGAGATGTATTTCCAATGAGCCTCGGAGACAGGGGCGACCGAAAGGCGCGAAAATTTTATGACGGCGAAATCGGCTAGAGCGGGGTCGGCCTTCATTTGCGCCAGGGTGACAGGGCGTTTGACGGGGCGGACCGCCTTCATGTCGACGCAGGACCAGTCGCCCTCCTCGGCGGTGGGGTCGGGATAGGCTTCGCGGACCACTTTCACGACGCCGACGATCTCCTTGCCGATATTGGAATGGTAGAAAAAGGCGTGGTCGCCCTTCTTCATCGCCCGCAAATTGTTGCGAGCCATGTAGTTCCGCACGCCCGTCCAGGGCTCGACGCCATTAGCGACCTGCTGGTCCCAAGAAAAGGCGTCAGGCTCGGATTTGACCAGCCAATAATTCATGCCACCTGCTCGCCGTCGCGGAACACCTGGCGATAAGGGCGGATCACCACGCTCTCGAAGAGGCCGATTTTATTATAGGGGTCGGCATGAGCAAAACCTTCGGCCTCGGCGCGGTCGGCGACATCGATGATCAGCAGGCTGCCTGAAGGGCGGCCTTCCGTGTCGAGCAGGCCGCCGGCTGTGACGATCTTGGCCGCGTAGATTTCAAGATAGGCGAGGTGCTTGGGGCGGGATGCCAGGCGCAAATCGAGTTGCCCGGGCTTGTCTGTGCAGATGAGGGCGAACAGCATTATAGTGTGGCCTTGCGCTGGATCAGTGTAACCCACGTTAGAATGGGTGAGCCGGCGCTTCAAACGCCAAGCTGGCTTGGACAAAGGGTCGATACGTGGACGCGAGCACCGTAAGCGCGGGGGATGAGGTACAAAGCCAGGAGGCCGGGGCAAGGCCGCAGCGGCGGAGCCTGCACCGGTTTGCTAACCCGGGGCGGTTCTTGCGGCTGGCTGCACGCGTGCAACCGTGGCTAACGGCGCCGGCACTGGTGCTAACCGCGGTGGCGCTGTTCTGGGGGTTGTTCCTCTCGCCGGCCGATTACCAACAGGGCGATGCGGTGCGCATCATGTATATTCATGTGCCCTGCGCCTGGCTAGCGACTGCTGGCTATACCGGGCTGGCGGTGGCGTCATTCATGTCGCTGGTGTGGCGGCATCCGCTGGCGGACATGGCAGCGGCCGAGATCGGCCCGGTGGGGGCGGCGGTGACGGCCCTCTGCCTCGCGACCGGTAGCTTGTGGGGCAAGCCAATGTGGGGTGCCTGGTGGGTATGGGATGCGCGGCTGACCAGCGTGCTGGTGCTGTTTTTTCTCTATTGCGGGCACATCATGCTGATCCGTGCGTTCGACGATGCGGAGCGCGGAGCGCGGGCCGGCGCCATTCTGGCGCTGGTTGGCGTAGTGAACCTGCCGATCATCCATTTTTCCGTCCAGTGGTGGAATACGTTGCATCAAGGTAACAGCATTGGGATCACCGGCTCCAACACGATGGATGGGCGTATGCTGTGGCCGCTGTTCCTCTCGGCCCTGGGCTGCACCTTCGGGTTCGCAGCGATCGTGGTGGCGCGGTTGCGGGCGGCGGTGATGGAGCGCCGGTTGCGCGGCCTCCTGATGGCCAAGGCGGAGGGAGTGGCATGATGAACCCCCTGCATTATGACCACTTGCCTTACATCTTGGCTGCCTACGGGCTGTTTTTTGGGCTGACGCTATTTTTCGTGGCGGGGGCGCGCCAGCGGCTGGCCCTGGTAAGCAAGCGGTTGAAGACGGCCGATCCGCGGGCCCGCCGCCATGAGGGTGTGGGACGATGACTCGCAAGCATCGGCGACTGGTGATCGTGCTGGCCTGCGGAATTGGGCTCGGGAGTGCTTCGGCGCTCGCGCTGAATGCTTTTAGCAGCAGCATGGTTTATTTCATGGCGCCCTCTGATATCGCAGCCAGGCGGCCAGCGGTGGGACGCCCGATCAGGCTTGGGGGCTTGGTGCAGGCCGGCAGCTTGCATCGCGAGACGGTGGACGGCGAGCCGACGGCCGTGTTCAAGGTGACGGACGGCAAGCACACGATCCCTGTCACCTATACAGGGATTTTGCCCGATCTGTTCCGGGAGGGCCAAGGCGTGGTCGCGCTTGGCGCATTGGAACCAGGCAACGTGTTCAAGGCCTCAGAGGTGCTGGCCAAGCACGACGAAACCTATATGCCGAAGGACGTCGCCGACGCGCTGAAAAAAGCCGGCATGTGGAACCCGGCGAAAGGCCCTGCCCCGCCTTCCTCGACATGGGCCACGGCAAGCCTGAAACAGCCGTGAAAAACAAAAGTGTTTTCGCTTCTCTTTCTTCAGGAAAAGAAGACTCCTTCTTTTTTGAAAAAAAGAAGCAAGAAATTTTTAATTCCTGGGTGCGCACATGATTCCGGAGTTGGGTAATTTTGCATTGGCGCTCGCCTGCGCTTTAGCTTTTGCGCAGGCGGTGATCGGAATCTGGGGCGCGCATCGGCGTGATGTGCGGCTGATGGCAGCGACCCCGGGGCTGGCGGTCGGGCAGTTGCTGGCACTGGCGGCGTCGGCCGGGGCACTGGTTTGGGCGAGCGTAAGCAACGATTTTTCGGTGATCAATGTCGCCGAGAACAGCGCAATCGCCAAACCGCTGCTGTATAAAATTAGTGGCACCTGGGGCAATCACGAGGGATCGATCCTGCTCTGGGGATTGATACTCGGCATTTGCGGTGGCCTGGTTTCGGTATTCGGGCGCAATTTGCCGAGCGCCTTGCGGGCGCGGGTGCTTGGCGTTCTGGGCGGCACGTCAGCCGGGTTTTTGTTGTTTTGTCTTACGACATCCAATCCGTTCTTCCGCGATTTTCCGCCGCCCGTGGATGGGCGGGGGATGAACCCGCTGCTGCAGGATCCCGGCTTAGCTTTTCATCCGCCCATTCTCTATATGGGGTATGTGGGGTTCGCGGTGCCGTTCGCCTTCGCGGTGGCGGCGCTGCTGGAGGGGCGGATCGATGCAGCGTGGGGGCGGTGGGTGCGCCCCTGGGCACTGGTCTCCTGGTGTTTTCTCACCTGCGGCATCGCGCTCGGCTCCTGGTGGGCCTATTATGAGCTAGGCTGGGGCGGCTATTGGTTCTGGGATCCGGTTGAAAACGCCTCGCTGATGCCTTGGCTGACTGGCACGGCGCTGGTGCATTCGTCGATCGTCGTTGAAAAACGCGAGAGTTTGAAAATCTGGACGGTATTGCTGGCAATCGGCACGTTCAGCCTGTCGCTCTCTGGCACGTTCCTGGTGCGCTCGGGTATCCTGAATTCGGTGCACGCTTTCGCCAACGATCCGGCGCGCGGCGTTTTCATTCTCGCTTTGCTGGGGCTGGTGATCGGCGGGTCGCTGCTGCTGTTCGCGCTGCGGGCGCCGCTGCTGCGCTCGGGCGGGATTTTTGCGCCGGTGTCGCGCGAAGGCGCGCTCGTTCTGAACAACATCCTGCTCTGCTCGATCTGCGCGGTGGTGATTGCGGGCACCATGACACCGCCTTTCGCCGATCTGCTATTCGGCCAGAAGATCAGCGTGGGCGCCCCCTATTTCAATCTGACGGTGCTGCCGCTCGCGATCCCGGTGTTCATCGCGATGGCGGTGGGGCCGCTGCTGCCGTGGAAGCGGGGGCGACTTTGGCCGCTGGTGGAACACGCTTGGTGGGCGGCGCTGATCGCGGCCCTGGTGGGCGGCGTGTGCGCCTTCGGGATGAAGCTGCTGCCGGCATTGGCGTTCGGGGCGGCCGCCTGGCTGATCATTGGCTCGTTTGCCGAAGTATTCGAGCGGACGCTGCTGTTCAGGGCGCCGGTGGCGAACAGCGTAAGGCGCGCGCGGGGCCTACCGGTGGCGGTTCTAGGGGCAGCCATAGCGCATGCCGGTATGGGGGTTACGGTGGCCGGCATCGCCGGAACGTCGCTGGACAGCAACAAGATCGTCGAGGCCAAGGTGGGGGATTCGTTCTCGGTTGGAGGCTACCAGTGGATTCTGCTGGGGCTGGACGATGCGCCGGGGCCGAATTACCGGGCGCGCGTCGCCAGCATCGAGGTTCTGAAGGATGGACGGCCGCTGGCGATGATGAAGCCGGAGCGGCGGATGTTTACGTTGCAGCAGCAGACCACAAGCGATGTGGCGATCCGCACGAACCTGTTCCGCGATCTTTATGCGGTGCTGGGCGATGAGCGAGACGGTAAGGCGGTGCTACGGCTGCATGTGAACCCACTGGCGCCCTGGATCTGGCTGGGCGCGCTGATCATGGCCGCCGGCGGCGCGCTGTCGCTGGCGGACCGCCGCTTACGCGTGGGGGCGCCGTCGCGTGCGCCTAAAGCGGCCTTGCCGGCGTGAGCGGTGCCGTGATTGCGCGGCGGCGGCTGATGCTGCTTGCGCCGCTGGCGGTGGCGGCGGCTGGCGGGGCTGCCTTCTGGGCGATGCTGACCAGGATGCAGGATGGCAAGTTCGATCCGCACGACATCGGCAATCCGATGCTGGGCAAACATATCCCGGATTTCGATTTGCCCGGTGTGGCCCCCTCGCAGGGGTTTTCCAGCAAGGAGTTGATCGCGGCAGCGCAGACGCAGCCGATTCTGCTGAATTTCTTTGCGTCGTGGTGCATCCCCTGTGCTTCCGAGGCAGGGACGCTGGACGAGTTGCAGAAGCTGGGTGGGGTGCCGATCTGGGGCATCGCCTACAAGGATGCGCCTGAAAAATCGGCCAAGTTTCTGGATCAGTACGGCAATCCGTATGCGCGGATCGGAGCGGATATGTCGGGGGACGTTTTTATCAATTTCGGCCTTTACGGCGTGCCGGAGAATTTCGTGATCAACCGGAAGGGCATTATTGCCTGGCATATCGCAGGGCCGCTGTCGGATGACTTGGTCGAGCAGCAGATGATGCCGGCGATCGCCAAGGCGAAAGCATGAGCAATACTTTCATTCTCCGGCCACGGCCCGGATCGATCCCGGCCATGGCCGGAAAAAAAACGTCTTTTGGTTCTTTTTTTCAAAAAAGAACGCTCTTGATTTGCGTTTTCCTGCTTGTCTCCGCCTCCGCCTGGGCAATCTCTGATCCACGCGAGATGCTTCCGGATCCGAAGCAGGAAGCAAGGGCCGAGGCGATCGGCAGCCAGTTGCGCTGCCTGGTGTGTCAGAACGAATCGATCGAGGATAGCGGAGCACCACTGGCTGGAGATTTGCGGGCCAAGGTGCGTGAGCAGATCAAGGCGGGCCGGACGGATGCGCAGATCATGGCGTGGATGGTGGCACGTTACGGGAATTTCGTAAGGCTGAAGCCGCCGCTGACGCCGGCGACGTTTCTGCTCTATGCGACACCGGTGCTCGGGTTGCTGGCGGGAGGGCTCGCCGCGTATATCGGGCGCGGCTGGCAGGCGGCGACCCCCGCGCCGCTGACCGAGGCCGAGCAGGCGAAATTGGCAGAGTTGACCCGGCCGCACGCATGATCTGGATTTTTCTGGTTTTGGTTGCAGTGGTGGCGCTGACGCCGTTTGGCTGGGCGGTGTGGCGCGGCGGACGGGTGCGCGGGCGCCGGGATGCGGCGCTGGCCCTGCACCAAGCGCAGCTTGTTGAGCTGGATCGCGATCTGGCCGAGGGCCGGATCATGGTCGCGGAGCACGCGGCGGCAAAGCTGGAAGTGCAGCGGCGGCTGCTGGCCGATGCCGAACTGGCTGAGTCTGAAACGGGGCGCTCGGGGCCGGTGGCGATCATGCTGACCGCGGTGCTGGTGCCGGCGGTGGCGCTCGCCCTGTATCTCGAAGATGGAGTACCGAATTACCGGCAGGCGGCAGCGAACGCGCTGACGGCCGCATCTGCCGAGGATCGGGCGCAGGCGGTGGCGCGCGATGCCGAGCTGATCGAGAAATTGAAAGTGACCTTGGCGACAATGGACCCGACCGCGGAACGCACGCGTGAAGGGTATGTGATGCTGGGTAATGCGGAGCTTTCGGTGGGCGATCTGCCTGGGGCGGCGGATGCCTGGCGCAAGGCGCTGGCAACCAAGTTCGACCCGCAATTGGGGGCGGAGACCGCCGAAGTGATTACTGATTCGCAAGGGCATGTAACGCCGGAAGCGGCGGCGCTATTCAAGCGGGCGCTGGCGGAGGCACCCGCGAATGTGCCGTGGCGAAAGGCGGCGGAGAAGCGGGTGCAAGAGGCGGGAGGGTCCTAACAGCCCCACCCCGTTTTCCCGACGAGGGGAGAAAGAAGTGGCAGCATCGGTCAATAATCATGGCCCGTACTGGGGCAAAGGTGGTTTGATGACAGAGACAACCAAATCGGAAGCAAAACCCCTGGAAACACCCAAGCCGGCGCCCATGCCGAAAGAGATCGGCGGCCCGAAGGGACCGGAGCCCACGCGCTATGGGGATTGGGAAGTCAAAGGCCGATGCTCTGACTTTTAAAACCGATGCGCGCAGCAGGAATGGGCCGCTTGCGCAGTCGCTGGTGATCGGCGGCACAGGGGGTATCGGGCGGGCGCTGGTAGCGCTGATCGGGCAGCGCGAGGTCGCGGTTTCAGTGGGGCGTAGCACTGAACCGCGGCTCGATCTGACCGACGAGGCGAGCATTGCGTCGGCCGCCACCACATTGGCGGCACGCGGACCGTTTCATACCATCATCGATGCAACCGGAGCTCTCATCATAGATGGGCGAGGACCGGAGAAGCGGCTGTCGGATCTGGATCCCGCCGCCCTGGCGCACAGTTTTACCGTGAACGCCATTGGGCCGGCCTTGCTGCTGAAACATTTCTCCGGTCTACTCCCACGGGTGGGGCGTTGCGTGTTCGTATCGTTGTCCGCGCGGGTGGGAAGCATCGGCGACAATCACTTGGGCGGCTGGTACGGGTATCGCGCCTCGAAGGCGGCGCTGAACCAAATATTGCGGACCGCGGCCGTAGAGATCGCGCGCAAACGCCCGGAGGCACTGGTGCTGGCTTTGCATCCAGGCACGGTGCACACCCGCCTCTCGGCACCTTTCACCGCCGAGGGACAAGGGTTTGGCGCCGAGGAGGCCGCGGTGCGGCTGCTGCAGGTGATCGATACGGCGACGGAAACCGGGGTGTTTCTGGATTACGCCGGCAAGCGCGTCCCCTGGTAGGGACATTGAAGCGATGCAGGCGGCACCACTGGAACATGCGGACCAGCCATGTTAGGTTTTGACGGCGTAATCACTCGCGCACTTTAACAAAATATGGGTTCCGTCATGAACCTCCAACCGCCGAGCGATGCCGACCTACAGCGATTATTCGATTCGCCCGGCACGGTGCCGGCGAGCCAGTTCGAGCTTGCCCTGGTGCTCGGTGGCACGGTTTCGGCCGGCGCGTACACGGCGGGCGTGCTCGATTTCCTGGTGGAGGCTCTGGATAGCTGGACGCAGGCGCGTGATGCAGGTGGGGCGGTGCCGAACCATGCAGTGGTGGTGCGGTTCCTAGCCGGCACTTCCGGCGGCGGCGTGAACAGCGCGGTTTTTACCCGAGCGATGAATTTCCGATTTCCACCCGTATCCCAGGCAACGCCGGCGGGCATCGCGGCACAGAACCCATTTTATAATGTCTGGGTCAATTACCTGAACCTGGCCGACATGCTGACCACGACCGATCTGGATCAGCCGGGAGCGACCATCGTTTCCATCCTGAACAGCACGGCGGTGGATACGGCCGCGGGCATCGCCGTGGCCTATAGCGGGGACACGCTGGTCAAGCCGCGGAGCTGGCTGGCTGCCCCGCTACGCCTGTTCCTGACCCTCACAAACCTCACCGGCATTCCCTACCGGATCGAATTCGGCAGCATGACACTGAACGACGGCTCGTCCGTCGATCTCCAGCAAAGCTACGTGGCGCATGCCGATTACGTGCGCTTCGCGGCCGTATATGCCGACCAGACGATTGCGCCAGCGGATGCACGGCCCGACGAGTTCGTGCTCGGGTTTGACAACACGCGGCTGCCGAATGCACTCGGCTGGAGCGATTTCGGACAGTATGCGCTGGGCACGGCCGCCTTCCCAATCGGGTTCAAGCCGCGCACCCTGAGCCGGCCGCTCGCGCATTACCAATATCGCCTGAATGACGAGCCGCCGCCCACGCAACCACCGCCGGACGCGTCGCCGGGCACGCCACCGCATTACTGGCCGCTGATACCGGATTGGAGTGCGCTCCAGGATTGGTTCGGCGGCGGCATACCGGAGGCCATCACCATTACGGTCGTGGATGGCGGCGTGTGCGATAACGAGCCTGTCGAGTTGGCGCGCACAGCACTTGCCGGCATCAGCGGCAGCAATCCGCGCAGCGGGCTTGAAGCCACGCGGGCGGTGCTGCTGATCGACCCATTCGCCGGCGGCGCCTCGATGGCGGCACCGATCGCACCCGATGTGCTGAGCGGTGCCACCGCCCTGCTCAATACGGTGTTGCAGCAGATCCGCTACGATACGCGCGATGTGCAACTGGCAGCCAACCCAGAGGTTTTCAGCCGGTTCATGATCACCGCGCAGCACGGAACGGATGTGGGGGATGCCGCGCTGGCAACCGCCGGGCTGGGGGCGTTCATCGGCTTCGCGAGCCAGGCTTTTCGACGCTACGATTATCTGCTGGGGCGGAAAAACTGCCAGGATTACTTGAGCCGCTTCCTGGTTCTGCCGGAAGCAAACCCGCTATTTGCCGGGTGGCGCGCAGCCACCCATTTTGACCCCACGAGTTATCAGGTGAAAGACAGCACGGGGGCGGTCTTCCTGCCGATCATTCCACTGGTTGGGAATGTGCGGATTGCCGAGGTGCTGGATCCCTGGCCGGCCGGCAAGTTCGATCCTGAATCCCTTCGTCCGGCGATCGAAGCGCGTTTCGACCGCCTGCTGTCCGGGGAGTTCGCTAAGGGCCCGCTCACGGATGTTCTGACCTGGCTGGCCGGCAAGATCGCCGATGGATCGGTTGCGGATTACGTCATTGGTTTGATGCAAGAAGCCCTCGTCGACTGGAAGCTGAACGGGCCCGGCACATCTACGAGCTGAGCTTCTGGTGTGCGGTAATCTGCCATAGTTTGGCACTGAAGGCCGCCCCAAGTGAGGGAAACATCCGATTTTCGGGAGCGCCCGCATGGCATGGCGAGTGCCGAACAGGCTGGGACACTGGCTGTGGGGCCCCGCCATGCACAAAATCATCTTTTTTTCTCGCTTTGTCGGCGCCTGCACTGGCTCAGGCAGACCCGCAGAGGCAGACCGCGGGGGGATCGCGGCTGGAGATCAGGTTGCCTTGCGCCAGGGAGGTCAGCGTGGTGGCCGATCCTGCGCTGTCCGACCGGGTCGTAATGGAAGCCATGGCGGCTCACCCGGAGGAGCTGGCGCAAATGGATTTTTCCGGCGGCCAGGCGGAAAAGCTGAAATTGAAGGGCTGGTTCAACATGTCGGGCTGGTCGCTGCTGTCGCTGCACGGGGCGTGTTGGCGGCCCGAGACGTCGGGCAGTTTCGAGCCTACATTGCGGGTGAAGCTCAGCGTGCCGCCAGGTTTTGCGGTGGCGGTGGATGCGAGCGGCGACGGCGCGTAGCACCTGGCGGCCGGGGGATCGCTTGCGCTCGATGTAAGTGGGTCTTCGCCGATCGATGCGACGGGCGTGACCAGACTTGATCTGAGCGTGAGCGGCTCAGGCGACATCAAGGTGGCCCAGGTATCGGGGCCAGTTCATGCCGGCCTGTCGGGTTCGGGAGACGTGGCGATTGCGCGGGCCAGTGCGGAAAATGTGGCCGTGGCTCAGTCAGGCAGTTCGACATTCCGCATCGGCGGCGGCGGCGTGGGGACGCTTGCGGTGGATAGCAGTGGCAGTGGCCGGGTGATCGTCCATGCCACTTTAGGCAACGCCGCGGTGAATGAGAGCAAGTCGGGGGAAATAACGATCGGGCGCGTCACGGGGCATCTTGTGCAAAATACGAGTGGCTCGGGAAGCGTGCAGGTGGAGGCAAAGGAGAAGGAGTGATGGCCCCCTTTTTTGAACTAAGGAGAAAAAACTTTTGTTGCCCCAATGGTTTCGAGATGCCGGCCTTGTCCGGTATCCTTCTGCTGCCACCAAAATCAAAAGTCTTTTGGTTCTTTTCGTCAGAAAAGAACTGCTTCCTTACTGCCTACGTATTTTCCTCGACCATCGCCCGGAGTTTCGGGTAGATCGACCCGTTCCAGTGCCTGCCTGAAAACACGCCGTAATGTCCTGCCCCCGTCTGCAAATAATAGGTCTTTCGCGTGGCGGGAATGCCTGAACAGAGATCGAGCGCCGCCATGGTTTGGCCGACGCCGCATATATCGTCGCGTTCGCCTTCAACGGCCAGCAGCGCGGTGCGGCGGATGGCTCTTGGCTCCACTGTTCGGCCACGCCACTGCATCCTGCCAGTGGGCAGGCTGTGCTCCTGAAACACGCGCGCGACGGTTTCCAGGTAGAATTCAGCGGGCAGGTCGGCGACGGCGAAATACTCATCGTAGAATTTGCGGTGGGCTTCGGCGCCTTGCCCATCTTCCGCGAAAATGCGCCGAAACTGGGCAAGATGGGCGTTGATATGGCGGTCAGCGTTCATCGCCATGAACGAGGCGAGCTGGTAAAAACCAGGATACACTCGGCGGCCGGCGCCGGCATACCGGCGTGGCACGGTGGAGATGGCGCGTCGCTCGTACTCGGCGATCGACTGGCGCTTGGCCATCATGTTTACTTTTGTGGGGCTGGCGCGGGTGTCGATCGGGCCGGCAATCAGCGCTAGGCTGCGTGGCTGGGCAGGATTTCTGTCGGCGGCCATGATCGAGGTGGCAACCAAGGCCGGAACGGCGGGCTGGCAGATGGCGGCCATGTGAGCACCAGGGCCGAGATGCTCGAGGAAGGCGATCAGATGCTCGACATATTCATCGAAGCCAAACCGACCGGCGGCGAGCGGCACGTCGCGGGCGTTGTGCCAGTCAGTTATGTAGACGTCCAGATCGGCCAGCATGGTCTGCACGGTGGGCCGTAGCAGGGTGGCGAAATGGCCCGACATAGGGGCGACCAGAAGCACCTTGGGCTGCGGGGTGAGCGTATCCTTCTCGAAATGCAATAGGCTGCCGAACGGGGTGGATAGCGCCACCGTCTCGCGAACGGCCACTTCACGATTCTGGCTTTGCACCGTGCGGATGCCAAAAGGCGGGCGCTGGTGGGTGATGCGGGCGGTGGCCAGCATCTCGGCGCCGGCGGCGGCCAGGCCGAGGATGGGGGTTTTGCGGGCGCGCGGAAATTCGTCGAGAAAGCGCAGCCAAAGGGCGGCGCTCTGCCTGGCGGGGGCGAGAACATCGGACTGGGCCTGGTAGAACTGATAAAGCATTATGGTGTGGCGCGCCCCTAAGGCAGGCAGGTTGCGCCACACAAGTTGAGGGTAGATTGCCCCGGAGGCAAGCGTGGTCACAAAATCAAGACACATCACTCCCGGTCTGGCCGCGCAAAAGCCAGCGGAGGGGCCCGACGCAAACATCGCAACACTGATCATCAGCAGCCGCAACTACTCCTCCTGGTCGCTGCGCGGCTGGCTGCTGATGCGGATGTCCGGCCTGCGTTTCAAGGAGATACGCACCGCGAATGGCGATGCGCGGGCGCGGGCGGAGCTGCTGCAGCAAACGAGTTCCATCCGAATCCCGACGATGGAATACAAGGGTGTGACCGTTTGGGACACGCTGGCGATCGCTGAATTCCTGAACGAACTGTGCCCGGCGGCGCAGATGTTTCCGGCTGACTTCGCGGCACGGGCGCATTGCCGGTCGGTCAGTGGGGAGATGCATGCCGGGTTCGGCGCTCTGCGCGCGGCCCTGCCGGTTAATCTGCATGCCTTCCGGCCGAATTTCCCGATCTGGTCTGGCGTGCGGTCGGATATCGACCGGGTGACGGAGATTTTCCGCGAGTGTCTGGCGGCTTATGGCGGGCCATTCCTGTTCGGCGAGCGGATCAGCGTGGCCGACGCGATGTTTGCGCCGGTATGCACGCGGTTCGCGACCTATGATGTGGATCTGGACCGGGTGAGCGAGGAGTATAAGAGCCGAATCCTGGCCCTGCCGGATATGGTGGAGTGGACTGAGTCGGCCAAGCTGGAGCCGGAAATGGTTTCGGAACTTGAGGTTGAGGGGGAGTTTTAAGCCCGGGCGAACAAATTCGGCGGGTTGATGGGGGCGATGGTTGACTGGAAGCCCACCTACGAGGCGGGCTATTTTAAGGCGTAGGCCCAGCTGGACATGAGCCATTTCCCGTGGAGTTTGACAAGGGACACGGTGAAGAGGGCGGTTTCGGTGACCGGCTTGCCGGCTTCCTTGTAGGCATAGGTCATGGGGACGACGGCATAGCCGTGGTCGGGGGCTAGCGTCAGGTGCAGGGGTTTGTCGATGGTCACCACACCGTCGGTCACATTATGGGCTTTTGCGTCGGCGTCGTCGCCGGCCATCCAAGCGGCGACAGTGCCTTTGCCTTGCCAGTGGAAGGGAGCAAATTCGTCGGTGATGGTGGGGGTGGGGGTCATCGCTGCCTCGGCCTGCGGGAGGCTGCCGGAATTGAGGGCGTCAACGAAGGATTTGATTGGCGCGAGGGCGGCGTCGTCTGCGGATTGGGCCAAAGCGGGGGCGGCCAGGCAGGCGAGGAGCAGGGTCGTTTTGAGCAGCTTCATTTCATGGGTCCCCATGGAAGGAACGGACTTGGTGGGCCAACAGGTCGCGGATTCATCGTGGCGAACGGTGGGCTGAAGCCCACCCTGCAATTTGAATTTGTTTAGGCGCGGCCGTAAGTATCTTCGATCCTTACGATGTCGTCTTCGCCGAGATAGGCGCCGGATTGCACTTCGATGAGTTCGAGGGGGATGCGGCCAGGATTTTCCAGGCGGTGCACGCAGCCCAGCGGCAGGTAGATGCTTTCGTTTTCGCGGACCATCACATGGTCGTCGTCGCGCACCACCAGCGCGGTGCCGGCAACCACCACCCAGTGTTCGGCACGGTGGAAATGCTTTTGCAATGAGAGTTGTTGGCTGGGCTTGACGACGATGCGTTTGACCTGGAAGCGGTCGCCATTAATGAGGCTCTCGTAAAACCCCCAGGGGCGGTAGCAGCGGTTATGCGCGGCGGCTTCGTGGCGGCCGGCCTTACGCAGGCGCTCGACAATCTTTTTCACGTCCTGCGCGCGGTCGCGGTGCATCACCAGCACGGCATCTTCCGTGGTAACCACTACGGTATCGGTGAGGCCAACAACGGCGGTGAGCATGCCGTCACTGCGGGCGTAGCAGCGGGATGAGTTTTCCAGCAGCACGTCGCCAAGGCTGACATTGCCCTGGCCGTCCTTGGCGCCGAGTTCCCACAGCGCGTTCCAACTGCCGACATCGGACCACCCGAGATCGGCGGGCACAACGGCCGCGCGCTGCGTGCGTTCGGCGACCGCGTAATCGAGGCTGATATCGGGGCTGGCCGAGAAGGAGGATTTTTCCAGTCGGACGAAATCGAGGTCGGAAAGGCGGTTCTGGATGGCGCGTCGGACGGCGGCCATCACCTCGGGGGCATGGGCCTGCATCTCATCGAGCAAGGTGCTCGCGGTGAAGACGAACATGCCGCTGTTCCAGAGGTGGCGGCCGTCGGCGACCATGGAGGCGGCTTTCGCGGCGTCTGGCTTTTCGACGAAACTCGCGACACGGTGCACGCCGCCGAGATCGGTGAGGGCGTCGCCGATCTCGATATAACCGTAGCCGGTTTCGGGGCCGGTAGGGCGCATGCCGAAGGTGACGATACGGCCGGCGCGGGCGGCGGCGACGGCATCGGCCAAGGCGGCGGCAAGCGCATCGGTGCGGGTAATGGAGCTGTCGGCTGCCATCATCCAGATGACAGCGTCGGGGTGGTCTTCAGCGACCAGGAGGGCGGCGGCGGCGATGGCAGGCGCCGAGTTGCGGCCCACGGGTTCGAGTAGAATGCGGGCGCCGGTGATGCCGGCCTCGCGGAGTTGCTCGGCGATGAGAAAGCGGTGCTCCTCGTTGCAAACGATCACCGGCGGGGCGAAGCCGGGGCCGATCGCGCGCAGCGCGGTTTCCTGGATCATGGTGCGGTCGGAGACCAGCGGCCAGAGCTGTTTGGGGAAGCTTTCGCGCGAGACCGGCCAGAGGCGGGTGCCGGAACCGCCGGAGAGGATGACGGGCACGATGGTGCCGCTGCTGGCCGGTGTCACGTGGGCGGGCACCGGCGCGATTTCGGCAAGGGTTGGAGAATCCACCGCTCAAAACTCCTGGATCAGATCGACTTTAGAACGTTTGGCAGGCTTGTTGACCAGGATGGGAGGGCAGGTCGACTGCCGACCTCCCCCCTCACCCAAACCTTCCCCCGGGGAGAGGGGGGGGACAGCTTGTGTTCCCCTGCCCTTAATCTGCCGGTATCGCAGTGCAGCAGGCAAGTTATTGGTTGGCGGTTTGCGTATTGGCGACCGGGGCGGAAGGCAGCGCCTTATGGCCATTGATATTAAACGGCATGATCCGGTACCAAGCCGCCCCGGACGGGGGCGACTTATCTTGCCAGAAGCCGACTTCGTCGGTGGCGCATTGGTCGCATACCACGACCCAGCTATATGGGACGCTCGGATCGGGGCTGCGCTCAATCGTGTAGGTGGCGGCGCCCGCGGCGCCGCGCCAAACCACGCGGCCGTGCTTCACGCTGATGATCGCCGGCCTTGGGGGGAGCAGATAGGCGGGTGCGAGAGTGATATCGGCCATGTCGAATTCGAAGCGGCGCAGCGCGCGGCCCCGGGTGACCATATCATCCTGGCTGAGGTCGGCGGTTTTCCGGCCGGGGAAATAAAGGGCGGTGCCGCTTTCGGGCGAGTAGGGGGGGGCGGGGAGATAGCCGCCGGTATCGGCGTGGCCTTGTAGGCCCTGCACTAGGGCAATGGCGACGTTGCGGGCACGGAAAATGCCGGTGAGGTAGGTTTCCAGATCGGCCTCGGTTTTCAGCAGGCGGGGGCCCCACTCCACCTCGTCGAGCGCGTAAACCCGGCCGGCCTTGGTCACGGCGCCGGTGGCGGCGGCCAGGGTGTCGATCATCGTGGCCTCGTCGCCGGGGGGTAGCCCGCGATCGCCGACAATGTCGACGCTGGGGGTCGCGAAGGCGGCGGCGGTGATCGGGTGCGGGGCCTGCGGACGGATGTGGCCGGCAAAGGCGCCATTTTCATAGAGGTGGAAGCGGTCTTCCGCCTTGATGGCCTGGCCGACCGCTTCGGTCCACTGGGCCACGGCGGCAGGGTCAACGCCGTCGCCGCAGGCCGCGCAATTCTCCCAGGCGAGGATGGCAGGATCGTCGCGATAGGCAACGCCAGTGAGCGCGTTCACGTGGGTGAGCACGGCGTGGACGCGGGCCAGGAAAGCCCCCCGTATGGCGGGATCGCTGAAGAAGGCGGCTCGGCTGGGGGCGCCTTGCCAGCGGAGATAGGCACAGAGGGCGGCGGTGTCCTGGGCCTGGTCGGTGCAGTCGGCAGGGCCGCCGGCCAGCGGGAGGATTAGCTTCATGCCGAGATCGCCGGCTGCTTTGATGGCCTGGTCGAGGGCGGCGAAGGAGTCGTCGCTGAAATGGCCTTCCGTTGGCTCGAGGCAGAGGACGCAGCCGGCCGTGCCGGCCAGGGTGGCCGAGCGGACGACCGTGCCGCCGAGTGCGTTCAGGGTTTGCAGCGCGTCGGTGACCTCGTAAGTCGTCGGGCGCCGCGGCGGGGATGCGCCGTCCTGGCGCAGGCCGAGCCAGGGAATATCGGCGCCGCCGAAGCGCAGCGGCACGCCCAGCAGGGTGAGGGACGTGTCGGTGCGCTTGACGAAGCTGGTCGGGTCTGGCTCGCTCGCCAGGTCGGGGTAGGTTTGTTGCGCACGGGCCAGCTCGGCACCTATCCACAATAAAGTGGTGGCTGCCGCGAGTGCGGCTGCCCAACGCCGCGCGGAAAAGAAACTCATCTGCGTCCGATGCTCTGGTAGCGGAAGCCGGCTGCGCGGATGGTGGTTGACTCATACATGTTGCGCAGGTCGACGATCAGGTCGCCGCGCATGGCGTCGCGCAGGCGGTCGGCGCCGATCGCACGAAATTCGTTCCATTCGGTGACCACTACGAGCAGATCCGCCCCCTGGGCGGCATCGAGTGCCCCAGTGCAGTAGGTGACGGAGTCGGGCAATAGCGGGCGCGCCTGCTCCATCCCCGCCGGATCATAGGCGCGGATCGCGGCCCCGCCTTCGGCCAGGCGGCCGATGATCGGAATGCTCGGCGCATCGCGCATGTCGTCGGTTTCCGGCTTGAAGGTGAGGCCGAAGATCGCGACCGTCTTGCCGCGCACCGAGCCGCCGGCGGCCGCGATAATGCGCGCCGCCATGCTGGCCTTGCGCGCGTCGTTCACCGCCACCACCGCCTCGATCAGGCGCGAGGGCGTGCCGTAATCCTGCGCGATGCGCATCATCGCCAGCGTGTCCTTGGGGAAACACGAGCCGCCGAAACCTGGGCCGGGGTGGAGGAATTTTCGGCCGATCCGGCCATCGAGCCCGATGCCACGGGCGACATCGTGCACGTCGGCCCCCGCGCGCTCGCACACATCGGCCATCTCGTTGATGAATGTCACCTTCATCGCGAGGAAGGAGTTGGCGGCGTATTTCACCAGCTCGGCGGTCTCGAGATTGGTGAACAGGATCGGCGCCTCGATTAGATAAAGCGGGCGGTAGAGCTGGCGCAGCACCTCGCGGGCGCGGTCGCTCTCCACGCCGATCACCACGCGGTCGGGCCGCATGAAATCGGGGATGGCTGAGCCTTCCCGTAGAAACTCGGGGTTGGAGGCGACATCGATCTCGAGGTCGGGGCGGACGCTGGCCAGGATTTCGATGATGCGCCGGCCGGTGCCGACCGGCACGGTGGATTTGGTGACGATCACTGTGGGGCCGGTGAGCACGCGTGCCACTTGCTCCACGGCGGCGAACACGTAAGAGAGGTCGGCATGGCCGTCGCCGCGGCGGGTGGGGGTGCCAACGGCGATGAACACGGTCTCTGCGCCATTTACGGCGGCGGCGATGTCGTCGCCGAAGGTCAGGCGCCCGGATTTGGCGTTGTCGGCGACCAGCAGGTCGAGCCCCGGCTCGTAGATCGGGATGCCGCCAGCGCGCAGCAGGCCGAGCTTGGCCGGATCGGCTTCGACAATCGCCACGTCATTGCCAAGCTCGGCAAAGCAGGCGCCCGACACCAAGCCCACATAGCCGCCGCCTATCATCGCTATGCGCAAGACTCACCTCTTTTCAGTCGCACCATCAGGCCTATAGCGGGGCGCCCGGCAGCACGGAAGGCCTTCTTTTCTGAAGAAAAGAAGCAAAAGGCTTCTGTTCTCTGGCTGTAGCGGTGGAGTTTCGTAGTTGAATGGAATGGAACGTTATTAGTTTTTTCGAGGGCGAAAAATTGTGTTTCTGGATTGTTAACTGTAGCAAATGAAAATGAATTTGTGCGCCGGCATCTCGCCGGTTGATCGTTGCGATGTTGGGCTGAAGCCCACCCCATCTAGATATCGTTTTGGTTTTGCAATTGAGCTCAATCGCGCAAAAGATCGTTGATCGCGGTTTTTTCGCGGGTGCGGGCATCGACGCGCTTGACGATGACGGCGCAGGCAAGGCCGGGGCCGGGCCTGCCATCAGGCAAGAGTTTGCCGGGCAAAGTGCCGGGCACCACGACCGCATAGGCGGGGACGCGGCCGTAGGTGATTTCGCCGGTGGCGCGGTCGATGATTTTTGTCGACGCGCCAAGGAAGACGCCCATGGAGATGACGGCGCCACGTTCGACGATCACGCCTTCGGCGACTTCTGACCGGGCGCCGATGAAACAATCATCTTCGATGATGACCGGGGCGGCCTGCAGCGGCTCGAGCACGCCGCCGATGCCGACGCCACCGCTAATATGGCAGCGGGCGCCGACCTGCGCACAACTGCCGACAGTGGACCAGGTGTCGATCATCGTGCCCTGCCCGACATGGGCGCCCACATTGATGAAGCAGGGCATCAGCACCACGCCGGGGGCAATGTAGGCGGATTGTCGGACCACGGCGCCGGGCACGGCGCGGAAGCCGGAATCGCGAAAACGATCCTCGCCCCAGCCGGCGAATTTCGGCGCGACCTTGTCGAAGACCGGTGCGCCGCCAGCCCCCGGCATTATTACGTTGTCGTTCAGGCGGAAGGAGAGCAACACGGCCTGCTTGATCCAGGCGTTCACATGCCAGCCCTCCGGGGTGGGCTCGGCGACGCGCAGGCGCCCGGTTTCGAGCGCCGCCAGCACCCGGTCGACGGGCAAGCGGTCAGCCGGGACGGCGCGGGGGGAGAGGGTATCGCGTCGGGCCCAGAGGGCCTCGATATGAGCGGGCAGATCGGGGTCGGTCATTGCAGGTTGGTCCGGAAAAGCGTTTGATCCTGCATAAAGGCAGCACCGCGCGGGGGCAAACCCTGATCAAAAGGCCGTTACCCGGCTTTGCGTCGCGTTCAGGACAATTGGCAAAAAATGTAGTTTTGAACTCGATCATCTCGACTGGCATGGTTTTTGGTCAGCCGATTTCCCTTAGGCAAAGGGGGCCAGCGTCATGAACCAGTCACACGCTATGGCGACGGCCGGTGCTAGCACGCGTCGCCAATTTCTGGAGGAGCTCAGATGCAAAATCACCTCAAGCTGCCGGTCTGCCTTGGTTTGCTCGGCAGTTGTACGCTGACCCCGCCGGCGCTGGCGGCCTCGCCCGTAAACGGGCAACTGTTCATCAGCAGCAGCACCTATGAAGGCAATGCCTCCACGCTCAAGGTGGGCCAGGCGCTGCCAATCAGCCCGCCGGTGGCGGCGGTGGCGGATGGCGCCTATCCCGGCGTGTTCGCCAACGATACGGTGGACGGCAATTTCGGCATAACTTCGCCAATCACGCTGAGCGCTTACCAGACAACGAATCATGGTCTAGCAGGGACGATCCAGGGCGGGCTGATCGGCGATCTAGACGTAACGACGCTGACCGGCGTGGTGACCAGCTTTTCCAGCAAGTCGGAGTTGGCGCTCAATGTTTCGAATGACGGGTCGGCCCTGACCTTCATGGGCTATGTGGCGGGGATAAACCATTTCGACATTTCCAACGCCAACACGCCGTTGCGGGTAGATCCGAGCAACACCGATATCCAGACGCCGACTTTTCGCGCTGTGGTTCAGGTGAACCTGGCGGGCGGCGTAAGCGCGACGGCCGTGAATGCGTATAGCGGAAATAACGGGCGGGCCGCGGTGCTGGTGAACAATGCCAATGGGGGTGGCACCAATGAATACCTGATGGCCGGCAATGGCGGCAATGGCAGCGGCATACCGCCGACCAATATCGTGAGCTCGACCGGGGTGCAGAGCATTGTGCCCGGCACGAAGGATTATATGAGCACGGTGATTGGCACGCCGCAGGGCATGCCGGGCAAGAAAGATGGTTTCGAGTTCGGCTTCAGCGTGACGTCGCTGGGCGATCCGGCCGACAAATCCGGCAAGGACGACAATTTCCGTGGGCTGACGTTGTTCGATAATACCCTGTTCGTTACCAAAGGCAGCGGCGGCAACGGGGTGAATACAGTGTATCAGCTGACACCGCGGGATGGCGGGGTGCCGGTGGCGGGTGGTGCGCGGACAACGCAGGTTTCGATCCTGCCTGGATTTCCGACCGGGCTGGCCGCTAATATTTCGGAAAGCGACCCCGCGTCCGAGTTTTATCCGTTCGGTATTTTCTTTGCCAATGCAACCACCCTGTATGTGGCCGATGAGGGCACGCAGGATTTGAATGCCGATCCGCATGCGGGGCTAGAGAAATGGATTTTTGACGGTTCGGTATGGAAATATGCCTATACCATCCAAGCCGGGCTAAACCTGGATACGCCCTATAGCGTGCCCGGATACCCCTCCCAGTATAATCCGGCGGTGGTTGGGCTGCGCAATATTTCAGGCATGGTCGATGGCAATGTGGTGACGATCTTTGCAGTAACCTCGACATTCAGCAATCTTGGCGATCCCGGCGCCGATCCAAATGGGGTTGTGCGGGTGGTGGATCACCTCGATGCAACGACGCTGCCGCCCAGCGACATTTTTACGCCGGTGGCGCGACCAAGTTTTGGCCGGGTTTATCGCGGGGTGGCGTTTGTGCCCTGCGCCTATGGGTCGGTTTGCACGCCGGCCCTGCCGCTGGCGAAGCGCCGATAGCAAGAAACATTCAGTGTCCGGCCATGGCCTGGATCGATCCGGGCCATGGCTGACGAGAAAAAGTTTTTTGGTTCTTTTTTTCAAAAAAAGAACCGCTTGCTTTACTGGATTGTTTCCCCGAGCACGCGCATCACGCTTGCCTCGAACTGCCTGGGCCCCTGCGCAAGGTCGGTAGCGGACCAGCGATGGGCAATGCGGCCGTCGTCGAGGAAGAGAGCGCCGGTGCAGGCGAGCGCGATCGTTTCGGTGCTGTGCGACGAGAGCAGCACGCCGTACCCGCGGTTGTGGACGAGATCGGCGAGGATGTGGCGGATGCGCCAGTTCGCGACCGGATCGAGGCCGTTCAGCGATTCGTCGAGGATGAGCAGTTTTGGGCCGCCGAGGAGGGCGCCGGCCAGCGCGACCTTCATGCGGGTGCCGAGCGAGCAGTCGGCGATGCGGGTGCGCATCCAGGAGGTTAGGGAGAGGGCAGCGATGAGGTCGCCGCAGGGCCAGGCGTAGGCGTGGCAGCCTCGGATGGAGGCCACCATTTCGAGATATTGGCGGGGGGTGAGGGATTGCGGAAGATCGGCGCCGTCTACTGCAGCGCCGAAATGATGCTTGGCCTGCTCGGGGGCGCGGGCGAGGTCGATGCCGGCGATGTTGATGCAGCCTTCAAGGAGGGGAATCTGGCCGGTGAGGGCGCGCAGAAGGGTGGATTTGCCGGAGCCGTTGGCGCCGAGCAGGCCGAGCCACTCCCCTGACCTCACCCCGAGATCGACGGCATTAATGACGCGGTGGCGGTCGTAGCCGGCGGCGATCGCGTGGGCGCGCAGGAGGGCTGGTGGCTCAGCCATTGGCGCGGTAGCGGCGGCGCGCCTTGCGGACAAGGAAAGCGGACAGGGCGAAGATGAGCATGGCGGCAAGGGCGCCGTAAGCGAGGCCGTATTCGGCAGCTTGCTGGATGATAACCGTAAGGCCAAGAGTGTGGAGGACAAAGGCCTGACGGCGGGAGCCGGGGGTCGTGGCGAGGCACGCGGCGAAGAGAGCGTTGAGCAGCAGCAGGCTGAGCGTGACACCAGGGATGGATTGCCAAGCGGTCGGGGAAGCGGCCAGGGCGGGTGGGGCGGCGCAGACCAAGCCGCAGAGGGAGAGTGCCGTCGGCAGGCGGAGCATGGCGGCCCAGGCGGTGGCAAAGCCAAGAGGGGCGGCGCGCAGGACCGGGGAGAGCAGCGGGGCTGCGCGCAGCGTGGCAAGGAAAGCGATATGGCCGCCAATGATGCCGACGATGAGGGACGGCCAGGGCCAGTGCTGAACGAGCGTGATGCAGGCGGCGATGCCGGCGGCGAGCAGCAGGGAGATGATCCACCACAGGGCTGGGCGGCTCGCGCTTGGGTTGATAGCCCAGGTGCCTGCCCAGCTAGGGCGCTGCTGGTCCAGGCGCAGGAGGAGGGCAGGCGGCCAGGCAGGCCCGCGGGTTGAGTGGTGGCGGGGGCGCTCTTGTGCAGGGTTGATAGCGGATCGCAGTTTGCGGGCGGTGGCAGCGGCATAGGCCGAGGCGAAAGCCGCGGTAGGGGCACATGCGCTGAGCAGGGGGCGCGGTGCGGTGGCGGCCAGGCCCGCCATCCAGGCAGAACCGAGAAATGCAGAAGCCAGCGGTGCGCACGACCAGATGGCGGCTTGGCTGATGGCTCGGCGTTGCGCGCGCTCCGACCAAGGGAGCACGGCGAGCCAAGGGGCGGTGGCAACGCGCGCGGCCTGGGCGGTGAGGCGCGCGCCGATGGCGTAGCCTGCCGGCAGGGCCAGCACCGTGGTTGTTTGGACGATGCGCGGCCAGTGGCGTCGAATGGGATCGGCCAGTTGGGCGATGTCGACATACAGGCTGGCAAGTTGATAGGCGGCAAGGAAAGCGCCGCCGAGAATGATGAAAGCTGTGCCGGCGGGGTTGGTGTTCAGCGCGATGCGCGCGATATTCGCGGCGCCAGTGATCTGGCTGCGGAAGATTGGGCCGAGGATTTGATGTGTGGATTTGGGTCCGCGCATATACGTTATTGGGATGGCAGATTTTGGGAGCGGGTGCCAGTGGCGCGGTGGGCTGGCGCGGAGCTTGCCCCCAATCGTTTTGCTGGGCACGTGAGAACTAGCCGGAACGCGGCGAACCGCCGTAAATTGCCAGCGCCTTACTGGAGCCGGTCCACATGCAGAAGCGACACATACCCGCCATCGATGGTCGCTACTGGTTTGGCATTACCTTCGCCAGCATTTTTGGCACCAATCTCGGCGATTTTTATGCGCATGAGAGCGGGCTGGGGATCGGGCTTGGGCTGCTCGTGCTGGTGGCACTGTTTGCGGCCACGTTCTGGGCCGAAACGAAGGACAGCCGGGCGCACGAGATCTATTACTGGCTGGCAATCATCATCATGCGCACAGGTGCGACCAACATCGGTGATTACCTTGCCTATCGCCTGCGTATTCCCACCCTGGTGCTGGGCCTGGGGCTTGCCGGCGTGATTGCTGCCCTAGAGCGTCATCCGACCGCACGGGGTTACCCGTCGGATAAAGATGCTCGCCAAAACAAAGAGCTAGAGCATTTTCCGAACGACTGCACTGACCCGACGCGATCGGAAAATGCTCTAGCCTGGCGCGGGTCGCGGTTGGCCTTCGCGGCGGCGTTTGAGGCGAGGGAATCGGTTTTGCCGAAAGCAGATTCCAGCTACTGGGGCGCGATGCTGGCGGCCGGCGTATTCGGCACCGTGGTTGGCGATGTGTGCTCCCATAATTTCGGCCAAGGGCCCGCTGCGATTGCCTTGGGGATTGCGCTGGCCCTGTTGATCGCGGGGACAAGATCACAGGTGGCCCGCAGCGTAGCCGTATACTGGTGCGCAGTGACCCTGGCGCGGACCGCGGGCACATGCATGGGAGATTGGTTCGCGGAGAACCGGATCCTGCGTGTCGGCCTGCCGCTTTCTACTGTGGTGACCGGAGCGGCGTTCGTGGCAATCCTAATACTTTGGCGCAGAGGGCAGCGCAGCCCGAGCTTTGCGTGAGCGGCATTTAGCTTCGATTAAAAAATTTTGAGAGGACGGCGTGGGGGGATGCGGCCGTCTCGGACGACATAGCACCTTCGCCAGGGTGCAACCTACCGGCGCCAAGGCCGCGGCTCGGCGCCTTCCGCATCTTTAGCGTTGCCTAGTGTCCTGCCCCCGAAGTTCGCCGTTCATCACGGCGGGCTTAGGGGATAAGCAGGCCACTGAGAATAAAAAGCTAGTGTCCCGATTCCGACCGTATTTCAATCCAAGGAACTTCGGCATCGGGACACTAGAGCGGGATGCGATATGGTTCGATCGGTTTCGTCGGACGCATCCCGCTCTAGCTCTTTGTTTTGCGAGCATGTTTATCCAGCGGCTGATCGTACTTGCCCGGATCATGCTCTAGCAGCACTTCGTCGCCAAAGCGCAGGCGAGCGTTTAATCCCAGTTTGCAAGTGAAAAGGGCGTCAATTTCAAAGCACTTGGTGCCCGCAAGCAGTCAGACTGCGATTGGCCAGATCTGGCCAAACTCGGCCAATTATATCAGCCCGCGGAGATATTGACTCTCCTGCGGCATTGGCCTTCCCCATCTCCGCCGCTTCGCGTCACGCGAAAGCGTGCGGTGCATGGCGGGCCTCTTCACTATCCACGCCACGTGCTGGCGAGGGCGTTTTCTTAACGGTGTATCAGGGTGCCGGGGCCAGCTTCCGTAAAGAGTTCTAAGAGGACGGCGTGGGGGATGCGGCCGTCTAGGATGACGCAGCCTTTGGCGCCGAAGCCGATGGCCTCAAAGCAGTTTTCGACTTTCGGGATCATGCCGCCAGTGATAGTGCCATCGGCAATCAGTACTTTGGCTTCAGCGACAGACATTTCGGCGATCAGGTTGCCTTGCTTGTCAAGCACGCCCGGCACGTCCGTCAGCATCAGAAGGCGGGTAGCGTGCAGCGCGCCGGCGATGGCGCCGGCGGCGTCGTCGGCGTTGATGTTGTAGGTGAGGCCGTCCATGCCGAGGCCGACAGGGGCGACCACGGGGATTAGGCCGGAGCCGGTCAGCGCATGGATGACGCGCACGTCGACGTGTTCCGGCTCGCCCACATAGCCGAGATCGAGCACGTGCTCGATGTGGCTATCGGGGTCGATGATGGTACGGGTGAGTTTTTTGGCGCGGATCAGGCCGCCATCCTTGCCGGAAATGCCCACCGCCAGGGCGCCGGCGCGGTTGATCAGCTCGGTGACGTATTTGTTGACCGTGCCCGCCAGCACCATTTCCACAACCTCGACCATAGCGGCGTTGGTGACGCGCAGGCCGTCGACGAACTCGGATTTGATGTTGAGGCGGGTCAGCATGGCGTTGATCTGCGGGCCGCCGCCGTGAACCACCACCGGATTGACGCCGACCTGCTTGAGCAGCGCGATATCCTTGCCGAATTCGGCGGCGAGGTCGGGGTCGCCCATGGCGTGGCCGCCGTATTTGACCACGATGGTCGCACCGGCGTAGCGCCGCAGGAAGGGCAGCGCCTGCGCCAAGATGGCGGCCTGCTCGGTGGCGCGGCGCAAGGCCTCTTCAGTGTGGCTCATAAGCTTCCGTTACGGGCCGGGCGGGGGGCGGGTCAAGGTTTGGGGCCTAGTTTGGCGGTGAGGGAGCGGGCGAAGGCGCCGAGGCGGCGTTCCATATTGGCAGGGGCTTCGCAGGCGTAGCGCATGGTGAACTGAGCCTCGCGGTAGACGCGGATGTCGAAATCGCGCTTGCCGACCAGGTCGTCGTGGGCGGGGTCGGTGGAGGGCGAGGCATCGGCCTGGTTGCTGATCTTGGTGATCAAACCGGCCATTTCGAGCTGGCGGTGGCCGAGTTGCTCGATGCGCTGGATCAGGATGGCGCGCTCATCGTTGGTTTGGTCGACCAGGGCGCCGAAAAGATAGGGGTAGGCAGTGGCTCGTTTTTCCGCGGGGATGGCGTCGGCGTAGGCGTTGAGTTTGGCGAGGGCTTCGGAATCCGGCGTGTCACGGTCGACGATCGAATTGGCGAGATCGAAGATTTGTTCGTTGTCCCGCCAGTCGGTTTTTTGCGGAACGGGCGGACCAACCCAGTAGGAGCCGGGTTCGAGGGTTTCGATCAGGCGTTGGGCACAGGGCCAGTTGGGGTTTTGCGGAGCGCCGTAGAGCTGGGCATGGGCATGGGGTGCCAAGCTTATGACGATGATGGCGCCCACTGCGATCTTTCTGATGTACATGGTATTACTCCGCTCCGCCGCGGCGGGCTAGGAGGCCGCGGCCGGGATCGTAGCCGATCACCGCGAGGCCCATGAAGAGGGCGAGATAGGCGCAGAGGATAAGCGCCGAGGCTGGGTCGAACGAGTCGTAGAGCATGAAGCGGATGAGTTCGACTGCGTGGGTGAAGGGGTTGATTTGGCTGATCCAGTAAAGCGGCAGGCTGGATTGCTGCATGCGCCACAGCGGATAGAGGGCGGAGGAGGTAAAGAACATCGGGAAGATCACGAAATTCATCACGCCCGCAAAATTTTCGAGCTGCTTGATGAAGGAGGAGAGAACTAGCCCCAACGCGCCGAGCATAAGCCCTGAAAGGATGAGTGCAGGGAGCACAGCGATGTAGCCGGTGAGCGGCGGCCGGATGTCCCAGAACCAGGCGATGGCGAAAAAGATGTAGGCCTGCACGATGGATACGGCGACGCCCGCGAGCAATTTGGCGGTGAGCAGGAACCAGCGTGGGAAGGGGCTGACCATCAGCGTGCGCATGCTGCCCATTTCGCGGTCGTAGACCATGGAGAGGGAGCTTTGCATGCCGTTGAACAGCTGGATCATGCCGACCAGGCCCGGCGCGATATACACTTCGTACGGGATGTAGGTGCGGTAAGGCGGGCTGATGGAGACGCCGAGTACGAAATGGAAGCCGGCGGCGAAAATGACGAGCCAGACCAATGGCCGCACGAGAGCCGAAATGAAACGTCCCCGTTGATTGAGCCACCGCAATGCTTCACGCCGTATGATGCCGGAGAGACACGTCAAATAATGCCGGGGGGTTTGGTGGGACCGGCTAGGCTCGCCCGATCTTGCTTGCTTCATCTCGATGTTTTCGATGGTAGTGCTCATGCCCTCATTCCGCCGCGCGCGGGAGGGGGGTTTTGGTGAGGCGGTCGAAGGCGGTTCTTAGGGATTCGGTGGGGTGGGCGATTTCGCGGGGTGAGGCGTCGGCGAGGATACGGCCTTGGTGGAGGACGATGATTTTTGTGGCGTCGGTGGCTTCGTCGATCAGGTGGGTGGCCCAGAGGACGCCGAGGGCGCGGGTGCGGCAGAGAGTTTGGACGTGTTGCAGGAGAAATTGGCGGCTTTCCATGTCGAGGCCAACAGTGGGTTCATCCAGCAGCAGCAGCGAGGGTTCATGTAGCAGAGCGCGGGCGAGTTCGACGCGGCGCTTTTGGCCGCCTGAAAGGGCGCGGATCTTTTCGGATTTGCGATCAAGCAGGCCGATGCGGTCGAGTTCTTCGGTGATGCGCGAGCTGGCGTTGTGGCGCGGCATTCCGTGCAGGGCGGCGTGGTAGAACAGGTTTTGTTCGACGGTGAGGTCGATATCTAGCGTGGATTGCTGGAACACGACGCCAAGGCAGGCCAGCGCCGCGAGCGGATCGCGTTCGGTATTGTGGCCAAAAACGGCGATCTTGCCGGCGCGGGCGCTGTAGAGCCGGGTGATGAGGGCGAAGAGGGTGGTCTTGCCGGCGCCGTTCAAACCGAGAAGGATTGAAAAGTCGCCTGGCTGCACGGCAAAATTTACGTCGTGCAGGATTTTCCGCGACCCGAAGGCGTAGGAGAGGTTGGCGACCGCCAGCGCCGCCTCGTCATCAAGGGCCAACGACCACTCCCCAGGGCGATTGGCCGACCGGCACGGATTGGGTGACGGAGAGCCCGCTTACGTCAATCACCGACATGTCGTTACTGAGTCCGTTAGCGGTGTAGAGAAGTTTTTCGTCCGGCGAAAACGCGTTGTGCCAGACGCGCTGGCCGACGAGCAGGTATTTTTCGATCTCGAAGGTTTTCGGGTCGACCACGGCGACGCGGTTGGCGGGCCCGAGATCGATGAAAGCATATTTCCCATCGCTGGTGAGGTTGATGCCGACGGCTTGGATGGCTGCGGTGGGCACTTCGGGCAGCGTGAAATGAAGGGTTTTGATGATCTTGTGGGTGGCGGCGTCGATCACCGCAACGGTGCCCGCCACTTCGGAAGATACCCATACCTGGGCGCCATGCTTGGTGAACACGGCAAAGCGCGGGCGGGTGCCGACTAGCACGCTGGCGACAACGTTATGGGTGGCGACATCGATGAAATGCGCCATGCTCGTGGTTTCGGAGGTGCAGATAACGGTTTTGTCGTCGGGGCTCACGGCCATGCCCTCCGGCTCTACGCCCACCGGGATCTCGGAGATGATACGGCCTCGCGCCACATCAAGCACGGAGACCTGACTGTTATCCTCGTTGGCGACGTAGAGGGTTTTGCCATCATGGCTCAGCGCCATGTATTCCGGATCGGGGTTGCTCGGCAGCACGCGGATCACCTTAAGGCTCGCGAGATCGAGCACCTCGATATGGTCGGCATCGGAGGTGCAGATGAACAGGGATTTGCCATCGCCCGATAGCACGATACCGCGCGGCCTCGCGCCCACATCGACGGTTTTCACGATGTTGAGCGTGGCGCCATCGAGCACGGTGACCGTGTTGTCCTTCTCGTTGGACACGTAAATCCGGTAGGCAAATGCCGGGCTTGTGATCGCACAAAGCACAAAAGCAATGCTGCAAAGAGCAAAAGTTCTTTGCTTCTTTCTTCCAAGAAAGAAGGATTTTTCTTTTTTTGGAAAAAAAGAAGCAAAAAAACTTTTGGTTTTTAGGGTAGGTGGCATGTCGACTCCGGTTGGTCTTGGCCCAGGGAGTCCAGGTCGTTGGTTTGGTGGAGGAAGCCGGGCTGGGGGGAGATCGAGACGAGGGAGCGGTCGGTAGATAACAGGATGGGTTGACGCAATTGGCCGTCCCAGGGGCGGAAGGTGAGTTCGGGGCCCTTGTAGCCGCTAACAGAGAAATCGGGGCCGTGGAGATAGGCGATGATTTTTTGCGGGTCGGCCGTCGCAGCGCGTGTGGCGGCCTCGCCGATGGCGCGCACGGCCAGCCAGCCGCCGTAATCCTCGGCCGTCATCCAGCGCCCCTCCTCACGATGAAAACGCGTTTGCAACTGGGTGCTGGCATATTCGTCCATCGCAGGCGACCAGGCGGTGGGCACCAGGCCCTGTGTGCCGGCGACAGGGCGAGGCGTGTCGGTGCGGTAAGCGAGCTCGTCGCCAAAATTGTCTGCCTCGTCGGCAACAACGAGAATGTCGTAGGTGACGCCCTGGGTAGCTTTGACCACTTCGTCATTCACCTGATAGTGGCCAGTATCAGCCTGTTGCGCGGCCGGATTGAAACGCCAGGGCCGGTCAGCGCGAATAGTAATCTGGAATTTCTCGGCGGCATGCCTGATGGCATCGGCATAGAGCGTGTCGGCGGGGTCGCGGCCAACCAGCAGCATGATGCGGGTCCAACTTTTGGCAACAAGATACTGCATGAGCGCGTCGGCGAGCATGGCACGGCTAGGCAGGATGTGGAGCATGTTGGCGCGGCAATCGGCCTGGCGAAGGCGATCATCCGGGGTAGTAGCATCAAGGATCACGGCGCCGGGGGCACCTTTGGTATCGGCGAGTTTCAGCAGCAGTTCAGCGGGCAGGTTGGCGACAAAAAGTCTTTTCCCGGCGGCCAGCGCCTTGGTGAAATCCTGTTCGAGCGTTTGCGGATCGGGTGGATTGATCACCTCGAGCGCAAAATGCTGGTTGGTGAATCGGCCGGTGGTGTTTGTGTCGGCGACGGCGAGTTGCGCGCCCTTCAGGCCGGGGTACGCGGGCGGTGCGTCGAGATCGGTGGAGGCGATGTGGTGCGCGCGGTCGAGGCCGAGATACACGATGCCGATCTCGTCCGCCGCCCTGGCCTGGGAACAGACGAGCATCAACAGAGCCGCCAGTTGAACGGATGAGCGGCGGACAGAGAAAACCCGGTGGCGCGGCATGAGCTGGAAGCTAATGCCGATCGCTGCCGGGCGCATCCCAAGGGAAGACAAAAATTATTTGTTGGTCGCGAGGTAGGCGATGACGTTTTGCCGGTCCGTGGCATCGGGCAAACCGGCGAAGATCATCTTGACGCCGGGAATCGTCTGGCGCGGATGGATGAGATAGGCATCAAGCGTTGTCTCGTCCCAGGTGCGATCAGCATTCTTCATGGCGTCGGAATAGGTGTAGTCGGGCAGCGACCCAGCCTTGCGGCCGACCACGCCGTACAGGCTGGGGCCAATCTTGTTCTTGCCCTGCTCAACTGCATGGCAGAGCCCACATTTTTGCGTGAAGATCACTTTGCCTGCGGCCGGGTCGCCTGCGGCTTGTGCTGCGCCGGAGAGCAGGGAAAGCGATCCAGCCAGGATGAGAGTGCCGAAAAGAACCTGTCGCATGGAAAACCTCCTGTTCATGCATGTACGCACGGGTGGGTGAACGTTTATGTCGAGACGTGTCAACCCCAGTGATTGGGCCGTCCATGCAGCCAAACGTGGGGGGAGCGAAGTAATAGAGTGAAGCGGACACATAGGTTATACTGCACTGCACAAATATCGCGGTTTCATTTCCGCGTGCCCGCGCGAGCGTTGCTGGGCTCCGCTAAAATATGGGGGCGGAATACATATTGGGAACACTGGCCCTATGCTTTGGTCGTAGAGGTGAGGGTGGCTTAGGCGACCAGGGTTGAGATCGCCGGATGATTGCCCTATGTGTTCTTTGGGCGCGCTTAACACTACCAATTGGAGAAAACACCATGAGCTGGAAGACCCCGAAGATTGTCGAGATCGCTCTCGGCGCCGAGATCAACTCCTACGCTTGCGCTGAAGCCAGCAAGTAAGGCGTGCAGGAAGCTGCCGGTGCGCCGGCGGCTTCCCAATAGAATTCCTCCGCTCGATTTTCGGGCTTACATGTCTTGAACTCTACTTTCCACCTCGCGGCCGCCTTGGTCTGCGGGGTTTTTTTATGCCCTGTCGCATCGCCTGCCGGGGTGGCGGATGGGCCGCCGCCGGCGTTTGGCATGATCCAGGTTGCGCCGGGCGATTTCGTGCGGGTAGGGGATTGCGCGGAGACGACCCGGGCGAATGCAGACGGGATTGCCAATATTGGCTTCGTGGTGGGTGCGCAGGCGGTGGCGGTGATCGACCCGGGCGGCAGCTTGCTCGATGGCGCGCGCCTGCGGGCAGCCATTCGCGCCAGGACAGCGCTGCCTATCCGCTATGTGATCATGACCCATGCTCACCCGGACCACGTCTTCGGCGGCGAGGCCTTTCTGTCCGACCACCCGGTTTTTGTAGGCCATTGGCGGCTGCCGGCAGCGCTGGCCAACCGCTCGGCGTATGACCATGGCCGGCTGGCGGCGGTTTTGGGCGAGGCGGATACAGGTAACCCGGTACCCCCTTCCCTGCTGGTGCGGGATCAGCTGGAACTGGACCTCGGAGGTCGGGTGCTGCGCTTACGGGCTTGGGGGGTGGCGCATACCGATACCGACGTGACGGTCATGGATGGGGGCAGCGGGACGTTTTGGGCTGGGGACCTGCTGTTTGTAGGGCGCGTGCCGTCACTGGACGGGAGCCTGACCGGCTGGATTTCGGTGCTGGACGAGATGCAGGCGATCCAAGCCGCGCGGGCTGTCCCGGGGCACGGGCCGGCTTCAGTGCCTTGGCCCGGGGGAGCCTCGGATGAACGGCGGTATCTGACTACGCTGGCTCACGACGTGCGGGGCGGGATTGCCGCCGGGCACGACATCGATACGCTGGCTGCGACTGCGGCCCAGGCCGAACGGGGCAAATGGGCCCTGTTCGGCTTTTATAATGAGCATAATGTGGTTGTCGCCTATAAGGAGCTCCAATGGGAATGAAACATCCTGCCCTGGCCATGCTGTGCCTAACCGCAATTGGCATTGCGCAGGGGCGCGCGGAAGAAACCGAGGCGAACCGCGCGGCACGATGGCAAGAGGTGGCGGCCGCGATTTTTCCAGGCAAGACTGTGACCGACGGCACCGGCATGGTGCAGATCGACGCGCCGCCGCGGGCGATGGATGCGGCGCTGGTGCCAGTGACGATCACCATCCGGCCCGACGCGAAGGTGGTGGGGCTGACGTTGGTGATCGATGACAATCCGGCACCGGTGGCCGCAAAATTCCGGTTTGGCGAACTGGCCGATCCGCATGTGCTGAAAACGCGCGTGCGTGTGGACCAATATACGCTGATCCATGCGGTGGCTGAGCTGCAGGATGGATCGTTCGTGAGCACGGCGCGGTTCATCAAGGCAGCGGGGGGGTGTTCCGCGCCTGGCACGACCGATAGTGCCGAAGCGCTGGCGCGGATCGGGCGGATGAAGATGCGCCTGGCATCGCCGGCGGGCACTGGCGGCCCGATGACAGCGGACCTGCTGATCAGCCATCCGAATTTCAATGGGATGCAGATGAACCCGGTGACGCGGCTGTACACGCCGGCCCGCTATGTGCAGACGGTGCGGGTGACCGAGGGCGGCAAGAGCATTTTCACCATGGAGGGCGATATTTCGCTGGCCGAGGATCCGGCGGTGACGTTCGAATTCCATCCGTCGGGGAACGCGCCGATCGACGTCGAGGTAGAGGACAGCGCCAAGGCGATTTTCAAGCAGAGTTTTCCAATGGAGACGCACGCGAGTTAGCGCAAAAATCTGGGTAACTTGAGTTACCGGTCAGGATCAATCGCCGCATCTGAGGTTGGCTTCCGCCTGGGCGCGGCGCAGTTTTTCGAGCGATTCTTTGGCGACCGGCGTGTCCCTGAACAGGCCGCCGCGAGGGCCAACGCCTGCCTGCTGCATGCTGAGAATGGTTTCCGCGTTTTGATAGTCGTCATAGCTCAACCTGTCGGCGATAACATCGATCCCGCAGGCGCATTTGTCGAGCAGCTGCCGCTGGAAGCCATTCGCCGCCATACAGCCGATCACGTAATCCGCGCGGGCTGAGGTGGGGTAGTTGTTGCGTGGCAACTTGACCTCCTGCGCCGCCGCCGATGCTTCGAGACCGGTCAGGAATAGTACGGATGCAGCCAGACCTATGAGTCTTTTCACGCAAGACCTTTCATTTTGTTGGCAAACTCCGCTTGCAACACCACCATCTAGGTGACTATGGCGCTCTGCTTTGGGCGCACAGATGACATCCGGGAGATCGCCATGATCGAGCTTGTTCTCGTATACTGCCTTTCCGCCGACACCAAGAGCTGCGTCGAAAAGCGCCTGGCGATGGAAGATTTTCCGACCCCCGCTGCGTGTACGATGGGGGCCCAGATGCGGGCGCAGGAATACCTGGCCGATCACCCGAAATACATGCTGAAAAGCTGGCGTTGCGAAGTGAACATGCCGCATCAGGATCATGCATAGAGTTGCGACTTTACTTGTGCTGCGCTGCACCAATTCTATTGAGGCGTTGTCCGGCACCAAAGTCGTAGTTGTAAGGGGGGCGCTTGTATCGTTCGGATACTGACGTCGGCGCGCAGCGTGATAGACGCCCGCCCGCCGATGCGTTTTCTTCGGCGACCCTATCCTTTACGAGTGGTTTCGCCGATTGCGATCGATATTTGGCGTTGTGTGCAGTGCAACATGGAATAGCAGCTGATTTATGCGGAACGCTGGTGTAGGCTAAGAAAGTTCCAGAGCTTTTGCGTGATGCACCGAAACGCACTCTTGACCTTTCGGACATCACACAGAAGTGGGATAATGTCTGCACCCGCGGGCCGGAACAATCCGGACATACCCCGGCGGATCCAAGGAGGGACTTCATGAAATCTTCAACGAAACGCGTTCTGACCCTTACAGCCTGCATGGCCGCAGGTGCTGTGCTGCTGGGCGCCACGCCCAGTTTTGCGAATGACGAGCTGGAGCAACTCTCCAAGGATCCCTCCCAGTGGGTTATCCCGGCCGGTAACTACGCCAGCCAACGCTACAGCGAGCTGAAGCAGATCAACCTCAGCACCGCGAAGAACCTGCATCCGGTTTGGACGTTCTCGACCGGCGTGCTGCGCGGCCATGAAGGCGGCCCGCTGGTGATTGGCGATACCATGTATCTTTCGACGCCATTCCCCAACACGGTCTTCGCGCTTGATCTGAACCAGAGCGGCAAGATCCTATGGAAATACGAACCCAAGCAGGATCCGAACGTGATCCCTGTGATGTGCTGCGACACCGTGAACCGCGGCGTTGCCTATGGCGAGGGCATGATCTTCCTGCATCAAGCCGACACCACGCTGACGGCACTCAACGCCAAGACCGGCAAGGTGGTCTGGCAGGCCAAGGACGGCAATGCGGGCGTGGGCGAAACCGGTACCTCTGCCCCGCTCGTCGTGAAAGACAAGGTTCTGATCGGCATCAGCGGCGGCGAGTTCGGCATCCGCGGCCGCATCACCGCCTACAACATCAAGGATGGCAGCAAGGCTTGGGTTGCCTATTCCGAAGGCACCGACAGCGAGATCAAGTTCGATCCGGCCACCACCACAGTAATGGGCAAGCCGGTCGGCGCGAACAGCTCGCTGAAAACCTGGAAAGGCGATCAGTATAAGAATGGCGGCGGCGCCACTTGGGGCTGGATTTCCTATGATCCCGCGCTGAACCTGATCTATTACGGATCGGGCAACCCGGGCACCTGGAACCCAACCCAGCGCCCCGGCGACAATAAATGGTCGATGACCGTGTTCGCGCGTGACCCGGATACCGGTAACGCGAAGTGGGTCTATCAGATGACTCCGCATGACCAGTGGGACTATGACGGCATCAATGAGATGGTGTTGGCCGATGTGCCCGTGCACGGCAAGCTGACCAAGGCGCTTGTGCATTTCGACCGCAACGGCTTCGCCTATGTGCTCGACCGCACGAATGGCGAACTGCTGGAAGCCAACAAGTATGACCCTGCGGTGAACTGGGCTACCAAGATCGACCTTACCACCGGCAAGCCCGAACTGGTTGATCAATATGGCCCGGGCGCCCAGGGTGCCGACCACAACACCACCAATGTTTGCCCGGCGGCGCTGGGATCTAAGGACGAGCAGCCATCTTCCTACTCGCCCGTAACCCACATGTTCTACGTGCCGACCAACCACGTCTGCATGGATTACGAGCCGTTCAAGGTAAGCTACACGGCGGGCCAGCCTTTCGTGGGCGCGACCCTCTCCATGTATCCGCCACAGGGCCAGAACAACCTCGGCAACTTCATCGCCTATGACGTGAATACCGGCAAGATCGCCTGGTCCGACCCCGAGACCTTCTCGGTATGGTCAGGTGCTCTCGCCACCGCCGGCGGGATCGTGGCTTACGGAACGCTGGACGGCAACCTCAAGGTTGTCGATCAGAAGACCGGCAAGCTTCTCTATAAGTTCAAGACGCCGTCGGGTATCATCGGCAACATCAACACCTATACGCATGACAAGAAGCAATATCTTGCGGTTCTGTCGGGCGTGGGTGGCTGGGCCGGGATCGGCATGGCAGCCGGCCTCACCGAGGACAATGCGGGCCTCGGTGCAGTGGGCGCCTACAAGCAATTGTCGAACTACACCCAGCTGGGTGGCGTGCTGACTGTGTTCGGCCTCTCGAACTAAACTGAACTAAATCCGCCCCGCCTGTGTCATGTATGCAGGCGGGGCGTTGCTTTTTTGGACCCCGGCGGTGACAATTCCCGGCTCGATGGCGAACCGGTTGGAACCGTGGGAGAACCGGTGAGCGGATTGCTCGCTTCGGTCTTCCGGGGTCGCCGACATGGAGATATTTGGGATGACTCGACCCACCGTTTTCAGCTCCGCCTTTACGCGCTGGGCTGCCGCAACTGCCGTATTTGCCCTCGCCGCGATTCCAGCCCTGCAGTACGCCCGCGCCACCGACACGACTTCAGACGCGAAGCCCTACACGGTAAAGGATGGCGACCACGTGGATGACAACACCTACAAGGGCTATCTCTATTACGGCGATCAATGCCTGCGCTGCCACGGCCCCGATGGGGACGGCAGTTCCTATGCGCCGGCGCTGACACAGAGCTTGAAGGTGATGAACAAGGAGCAGGTGGAGAACACCGTGATCAATGGCCGCAAGGACGTGAATACGGCGAGCCAGAAAGTGATGCCTGCCTTTGGCACCAATGAAGACGTGGTCGAAAATCTTGATAATATTTACGCCTACCTCAAAGCGCGTTCGGATAGGGCGCTGCCGCCCGGGCACCCGCACCACCTGACCCAGAACTGATCTGACCCCATGGTGATGATAAATAAGGCTGTGGCCGCAGCGTTAATGCTGACGGCCGGTTCCGCGTTCGCGCAGACACAGCCCGATCTGGTATCGCATACGGATTTACGCGTGTGCGCCGACCCGAGCGACTTGCCCTATTCGAACACGAAGGGTGAGGGCTTCGAAAACAAGATCGCCGAACTGCTCGCGCATGATCTAAACGAGAAGCTGGAATATACCTTTTTTCCGGACAGCCAGGGATTCATCCGGGCGACGCTCGGGCGAAATAAATGCGATGTGATCATCGGCGAAGTCGCCAACTCCGGCGATGTGGGAACCACGGACGCATACTACCACACCGCCTACATGATGGCGACGCGCAGATCGGACCATCTCGGCATGGACAAGGTGAGCGACTGGCATATCGCCGGCAAGCGTTTCGGCCTGATCGCCGGAACGCCGCCCACCGACCTGATCGTCGAGCATAATCTGATGGACCAGACGGGGATCTATCAGCTGATGGTCGATACGCGTATCAACCAGCCATCGCACGACATGATCAAGGATCTGGTCGCCGGCAAGATCGATGTGGCACTGCTCTGGGGCCCGATCGTGGGGTATTATACCAAGCATGACAGCCTGCCCTTGAAACTGGTTTTTCTCAATCCTGAAAACAGCAAGGTGCGGTTGGATTATCATATCGCCATGGGAATACGGCCGAACGACGTAGCCTTCCGCCGGCGGTTGAATGATGTGATCGCGAAAGAGCAGCCGCAGATAACGAAGATCCTCGAGGATTATGGCGTGCCGCTGCTGGATGAACAAAACAGGCCGATCAACCCGCCGGCGCCGTGAAGCGCATCGCCCTGGCGGCCTGGCTCGCCGCTTCCACTCTCTGCGCTGCGGCAGTGCCGGAGCCGGATGGATTTCGGATGGACCATTATCGCGGCCCGGTGCCAGATACGGTGCATGGCGCCGCAATTGTGCATACGGCCGGGCTGCCGGCGCTGATCGCCACCCTTCATCCGGTGCTGGTGGATGTGCTGCCCGCGCCCGCGCCGCCCCAGGACGCGCGGCCCGGAATGCCGCGGCTGCCGCTGCCACATCAGGATATTCCTGATAGCATCTGGCTGCCCGAGGTGGGGCGCGGCGCGATCACTGCGGAGAAGGAGGCCTGGTTTGCGGCCAAGCTCGCCCTGGCGACCCATGGGGACAAGAATATGCCCGTGGTTTTTTACTGTCTTTCGAATTGCTGGATGAGCTGGAACGCGACGAAACGCGCCGCATTGTATGGGTATGTGCGGGCCTACTGGTATCCGGAGGGGGCGGATGGCTGGGCGGCCGCCGGGCAGGCGTTGGAGACGGTGGAGCCGACGAAGTAAGCAAGGCGTTCTTTTTCAAAAAAAAGAACAAAAAACTTTTGTTTCTTGCGCTTTAAGCGGCTTCAGTCGTGGCCTAGAGTTGGGGGCGGGAACGGAAACAAGGGTTGGTATGTCAGGCATCCGGCGGGCTATTACGCGTGCCCGGGATCCAGAAAGTGCGGCAGGCGAGTTATTCGATGCGCTGTGGCAGCCGGGATGCTGCCTGGTGCTGCTTTTTATTTCGCCGAGCTATGATCTAGCCGCTCTCGCGCAGTGCCTGGAACACCGGTTTCGCGGCGTAACGCTGGGCGGCTGTACCACGGCGGGTGAGATCGGGCCAGGCGGGTATCATGACCGGTCGATCTGCGGGTTCAGCTTGGCATCGCCGGATTTCGCGGCCTCGCTTGGCGTGATCGAAACACTCGCGCGCCTCGATACCGCCGATATGCAGGCGACGGTGCGGCAGACACGCCTTGCAATCTACGATGAGGCGCCCTGGGCGCGGCATGAGAATTTATTTGCCGTGACGCTGATCGACGGCATTTGCGGCTGCGAGGAGTTGGTGGCCAGCGCCGCCTGCTTGGCACTGGGCGGCATCCCGCTGCGCGGCGGCTCGGCGGGCGATGCGCTGGTATTCGAAAAAACCTTTGTGCTGCATGGGGGCGAAGTATGGACCGATTGCGCGCTGATCGCGGTGATTGCGACACGGCGCCCGTTCCGCGCGTTCAAGACCGAGCATTTCTCCGCGAGTTCGGAAAAATGCGTTGTGACGGGCGCGTTTCCACGCAGGCGTGTGGTCACGGAAATCAACGCCGAGCCCGCCGCAGAGGAATACGCACGGATCACCGGCATGCGGATGACCGATCTCACGCCGGCCGCCTTTGCGACGCATCCGATGATGGTGCGGGTGGGCGAACAGAGTTTCGTCCGCTCGATCCAGCGGGTGAACCCGGATGACAGCCTGACATTCCTCTGCGCCATCGACGAGGGGGTAGTGCTGAGTGTCGGGTTGGGGGGCGATTTGGAGGGCGATCTCGGGCGCCTGTTCGACGGGATCACCGCGGAAATCGGCCCGCCGGAGTTGGTGATAGCCTTCGATTGCATCCTGCGCGGGCTAGAATTAGACCAAAGACGTATACGCGGCCGGGTCGGTGCGCTGATGGATCTGGCAAACGCCGTAGGGTTCAGCACCTATGGCGAGCAATGTGAGGCGATGCACATGAACCAGACGTTTACCGGCATCGCGATTGGGGGGAAGCATGCCTGATACGGCGATGGAGACGCTCTCACGCGCCACCCTCGCTTGCCCGGATGACGAGGCCATGGTGGGCCTGCTGCGCGAGAACGCGAAGCTGCGGAAAATCAATAGCGCGCTGATGGCGGCGGTGGAGCGTGGGCCGGATTTGCAGGGCGGCGCGTTCGCCCTGTTCCAAACTACGGCGGCGCTCGGCAACCAGGTGCAGGAGCGCACGGCGGCCCTAACCGAGGCGCTGGGCGCGCTGACCAAGGCCAAGGAGGAAGAGGCGCAGGCGAAAAAGCGCCTGGCGGCGGCGATCGAGGCGATCAATCAGGGGATCGTGCTGTGCGATGCCGAGGACCGGATCGTAGTGACCAACGGGCGGTATCGCGAGCTGTGGGGTGGCTTGCCGGCGGAGCCTGGCACCGATTTCGCGACCGTGGTGCGCGGCGCCGCGGCTAGGCGCGTCGTTTCCTGCGACGGCGATGGCGCCGACTGGGAGGCTTTCCGGCTCACGCGCCATCGCAACCCTGGCGAGCCGTTCGTGATCCAGTTCCGGGACGGAACCTGGCTGCAGGTATCCGAGCGTCGGGTGGCCGGCGGCGGCACGGTTTCACTCTATACCGACATCACCGAGATCAAGCGCGACGAGGCGCAGCGGCGCGAGCGGGAGTTGGACGAGAAATCCGTGCTGCTGCAGGCGACGCTAGATAATCTTTCGCAAGGCGTGTCGGTGTTCGATGCAGACCGCAGGCTTGTCGCATGCAATCCGGGTTTTCATGAGTTTCTGCGCGGCGCGTTGTGCAGCCCGGCGCCGTGCACGGCCGAACAGCTTTCCGCCTGCAGCGTGGCGCGGCTGGATGCGCTGGGGCTTGGGTTTCTGCACAGTCCAAGGCGGGCGCCGGGGGGACCGGGGGACGCGCACGAGGGGTGGGCGGTTGAATTCAAGACGCCAGGCGGCCGGATCATCGATATCCGCTCTTCGCTAATGCCAGGCGGCTACTGCGTATCGACTTTTACGGATGTGACGGAACGGCTGCGGATTTCCGATGCACTTAAGGAGGCCAACGAGAGCCTCGAACGCCGGGTGGAGGCCCGTACTGCGGAGTTGAGCCAGGCGAATGCGGAGATTCTGGCGGCGAAAGCCGATGCGGAGTCGAACAATTTATCGAAGACGAAATTCTTTGCCGCCGCAAATCACGATCTTCTGCAGCCCTTGGCGGCGGCGCGCGTGTTTGCGTCGGCACTCAGCGAGCGGCGGCTTTCGCCGCCCAATCGTGAACTTGTCCGGCACGCGCTCGCGGCTTTGGATTCGGTTGACGACATGCTGACCTCGCTGCTGGATATCGCGAAGCTGGATGCGGGGGTAATGTCGGCGGCGCCTTGCAGCTTTTCTCTGCGCGAGGTGATGGCACGGGTAGGCGAGGAGTACCGGCTGATCGCAGCACGTAAGAAATTGCGGCTGCGGGTGTTTACCGGGGATGCGGTGGTGCACTCCGATCCGCGGCTGCTGGCGCGCATCCTGCGCAATTTGGTATCGAATGCGCTGCGCTACACCTCGACGGGCGGCGTGCTGGTGGGCCTGCGGCGACGCGGCAATGCGGTGCTGGTGGGGGTTTGGGACACCGGCATCGGGGTTGCGGCCGAGCAGCAGGACGAGATCTTTGAGGAATTCCGCCGGCTGCCGCAGGCGAGCGACCGCACCGGGCGTGGTGCGGGGCTGGGGCTCTCGATCGTGCGCCGGGCCTCGCGCATGCTGGGCCATCGGATGGTGGTGCGATCCATCCCCGGGCGCGGTAGCTTTTTCGGCATTGTCGTACCGCTATCGGAGCAACCGCCGGTTTGTCTGACGCGGCCGAACCATGTGGGAGACGGCGCGTCGGATGGCTGCACGGGGCCGCAGAGTCTGCGCGGACGCTCGGTGCAGCTGATCGACGATGAGCCGCATGTACTGCAGGGGCTTTCGGTTCTACTCACGGGTTGGGGGATGCAGGTCAGCGGCGCCAGCAGCGCGGCACAGGCGCTTGAGGCGGGCAGCGCCGCCCGGCCTGATCTGATCATCGCGGATTATCGGCTGGAGGGGCCGGCCACCGGGCTTGATGCGATTGCCACGCTGCGGCGTCGCTGGGGCGACCTGCCGGCGATCGTGGTGACGGCGGATCACGCTGCGGATGTGCAGCAGGAGGTGAGTGCGGCCGGGCTTCACCTTCTGCACAAGCCGGTGCGTCCCGCACGGCTGCGCAGCCTTATTACCCATGTGATCCAGCAGCATGGAACAATCGAGGCTTAGGGGCGTGGTTTTAGGCCGGCCCGAGTGGTACGGCTTGTAAGTGAACGGTGGGCAAAAAGCCCACACCACGGGTTACGACGCGTTACCGGTGGCTATTGCTGAAGGTTGCGTAGGCAGAAGCTGGCGGCGGTGGCAGCGGGACGGGCCGTTGCGCGGTTCATGTCTCCGGACATCACCATGGGCCTGACTTTTTCGCGAAGCACGGCGCCAATATCGGTATCCCTCTTCATGTCGGGGGCGGCGGCGCGATAAATTTTAAGGGCCGGTGGCGAAAGATTTTTGGCGCAGGATTCGGCTGCCGCAGGATCGGCCAACGCCGGCGCGGCGATCATTAAAAGCGGGAAGGTGCACAAGAAAAGGCGAGAGCGGACCATGATGCGTCCTCGGCGATATGACTTACCGGTTGAATGAGTTACAGCACCTTATGTGTATCAGCAGCACTTTTAAGAAAATACTTTTCAGGCCTTTGCACTTCAAGGGAAGACTTCGCCGGCCGGGCGGAGATGTGGTGAGTAACTGCTGAGCGCCCTGGATCACAGACCACCGCCCCGCGTCCGGCGTCGCCCCGTGGGCCTGGGCTGCTCGGCGCGCTTGCCTCCGGTGGAGCGTGCGGGCATTGGGCGCGGCGAACAACCGGCTAGGGAGGTGCGGCATGACGCAGGATGAACTGAAGGCTTGGGCATTGGGAAACGGCTGGCAGATCATCGGCGGACATCCGAGCCTGACGAAGCCTTCCTCGCCCAAGGAAGCGATCGTCCGCATGGTGCTGAAAGCGACGGTCGTGAACCTGGAAGCCAAGAAGCCGGCCGGCAAGTGGGAAAAAATCAGCGGTGGAAGCTATGAGAAAGTCATCGCCGACGCGGAGACGGGCGTGCCTTTCGGACTTGGCCTGGAGACAATACCAGGGTTCAGGATGCTGATGCAGGAGAACCGGGATCGGCAGGTTTTTGCCAATATGGGGAGAAGCTGAGCGGCCGCCGGCGGCACGGTCAGGCTGCGTCGTACTCCACTTCTGACAGATCGATGGGGCGGATGGAAAACCAGACGGGATCCTGGCTTCTGGCGGCTGCGCGCAGCATGGGTTTGACCGCGGAAAGCACGTCTTCCAGCGAGCGGAAGGGCGTTGTTGTCTCTTCACTGTCTTCTGTGCGCATGGACAAGCCGTAGCCGGGTTTGGCGAGAGAGGCGCCAACGCCGCCGCGCTTCGAAGCCTCTGATTTTTTTGGCAGGTCGGTGACCGTGGCCGAAGGTCGACTGGGTACTGGCGGCTCGGGCTTCACCGCCTCGACGCGCGCCGGCAGGATGGCCGGGGGTACGGGCTGGGCAAACAGGTCTATCGCCGATGATGGCCGCGAGACCTGTGGGGGGTTGGGCGGGCTGATATCTTCGGCCGGACGCTGCTCCGCCAGCACTCTTCCGCCCTTCATCTCTTTCGATCGTGCCGCACGCCGCAACTTTCCGAGCAACGCATAGAGGTTAGCCGGCGAGCAACCATACTCGGCCGCGACCTCCGACACCTTCTGCTGCTCCTCATCGACCAGTTGTAGAATTCTTGCGTGATCCGCCTTGCCGATTCTGGCCATCCCGCCCTCCGTGATCGACCGACATCTGCCGATCGGAACAAATCATGAACTTACCCTACCCATGCCGCGGACACCTTGGCCAGAGATATTTTGGGCCAGTGATATTTCGCTGAAGCGAGGGCAAGAGCGCGCAAAGTGCTTGCGTTCATAAATTTACAACCTATACTGGTAGTCAGAATTTGTTATACAATCAAAGCGATTGACATGGCGATTTATCGGCTCTTCATCCTGGACGCCCAGGAAAACCTGATCAACGGCGTCGACCTCGGCTCATCGTCCGATGACGAAGCCCTTGAATGGTCGTCCTTTGTTCTTCCGCCGGAACGCATTGGGGAGCTTTGGCGAGGTGCACGGCGCGTTGGGCGAATCGAACAGGCCCGCGTTATCCTGCACGGAAAAGCAGCCTGAAACTAATATTACCAGCTATTGCTTGTATCGATCCAGTCCGGTGGCCGGACGATGAAACTCTTGCGTCTTCGTTGGGCCGGCTGCCGCCTTTATCTCCAAAAAACAACCGCTCGTCTTGTTTCATCGCCCACCGGCGATGGCAGGCGGCTTAGGCTTCTCGGCCAGGGCCTGGAAGGCCGCGCCAACCGCCAGGCACAGCACATCGTCAAACGGCTTGCTGACGACCTGGATCGCGACCGGCAGCCCTGAGCGACCCACGCCCGCGGGCAGCATGACGGCCGGGAAACCCGTGTAATCGAAAATCATCGTATTGCGCGGTGTCACCTCGTACATCGCCCAGCGGGCCCCATCGACATCGACGGATAGATCGGCAAGCTCCGCGGCTTCCGCGCCCACACCCGGCGTCACCAGCACGTCCACTTCCGACATCGCGTCCAGAACCGCATGTTGAACCAGCGGGCGCCGGCGCAACGCGCGAAGATAATCGGTGGCGCTCACCTGCAGCCCGCGGGCGATCCGGTCGCGCGTGCCACTATCAAAACGATCCTGCGCCGTCAGCCGGCTTTCCTGGCACGATGCGAGCTCGGCATACAGGATCATCCATGCCTCCTCGTGTGCCAGCGTGATGTCCGGCATCATCACCGGCACCAGCGTCGCGCCTTCCGCCTTTAGTCTATCGAGGGCAGCGTGCCAGGCCTCTAGAATCGCCGCATCGCAGCGTTCGATGAACCAACCGCCGGGCACGCCTATGCGCAGCCCGTGCATGCCGGTCCGTTCCGCGAAATCGGGCAAAATTTGTGCGGCAAGCGGATCCTCGCCGTCTGGCCCAGCCAGAACGGGCAGCACGCGGGCGATGTCGGCGCAGCTGCGTGCCATCGGCCCGACATGGTCGAGCGTCCATGACAGGGTGGCGACCCCGGTGCGTGGCACCAGGCCCCGCGTCGGCTTGAGGCCGGTAATACCGCAAAAGGCGGCCGGAATCCGGATTGAACCGCCGGTGTCGGAGCCCAGGGCGAGCGGCACGATACCGGCCGCCAAGGCGGCCCCCGCGCCGGTGGAGGATCCGCCCGCCCAACGCGTTCTGTCTCGCGGGTTCGGGACAGTGCCGTAACGCGCATTCATCGCCGCACCGCAGGCATACTCGCTGGTCGCAAGCATGAAAACCGGGATCGCGCCGGCCGCCCGCAATCTTGCCACGCAGGTGGCGTCGGCAGCTGCGATCCGCTCGCCGGTTTGCCAGGAGCCGCACGTGACCCGTGTATCGGCGACATCGATGATGTCCTTCACGCCAAAGAACACGCCTTCCAGTGCTCGCGCGGTCCCCCGGCGAAAGCGCTCCGCGCTCGCTTCGGCAGCCGCCTCGGCGCCAGGCACCTGGCACAACACTGCCTCCGGCGAAGGGCCATCTGCGGTGCTACGGGAGACCAGGGCGTCGAGAGCCGAAGGCGGGTCGGTCACGCCGCCTGCATAGGCCGCCAGCAGATCGTTCACGCCCATGGCCCAGAGCACGAGGGGCGGGTCCTGCTTTGCCTGGCCGGACGGCGCAACGTTCGCAGGCACATTACGCGGGTAACGTGCCGCCTGTGCGGCGCAGTGCGCCAAGAACGCCTCGGCATGGGCGGGCTCGTGGCTCCTTGGCGATCCGGCGGGTGCGGTCGGCGCGGCCCGGCTGACCGGCAGAACCTGCGTCGCCCATTCTTCGGCATTGCTCATGCCTGTAGCCACCGCGCCAGGCGAGGCAGCGTCATGCCGGCGTCGTGACTTTCTCCCTGCAGCGCATTAGCGGCTGGATACGCGTGCCGAAAGCCTCGATGCCGGCGACAAAATCGTCGAACACCAGCATGATGCCCTTGGTGCCTGCCACGCCCGCCGCCTCGTCCAACATAGCGGCGACGCTGGCATAGGAGCCGACCAGCGTGCCCATGTTGAAGTTGACCGCGCCTTCGGGAAGGTTGATGCGACGTGCAGTGGAGTTCGCATCCGCCGTCTTGTCCGCGGCGCCTTGGTCTGCCATCCAGGCGAGCGCCGTGGCGTCCGTGCCGTCCTTGTAGCGCTGCCATTTGGCCTGCGCGGCCGCGTCGGTTTCGTCGGCGATGATCATGAACAGCACGTAGCTGCCCACATCGCGCCCGGTGAGTGCGGCCGCTTCCAGCAGCTTGGCGTTGGACGGTGCATAGGCGTTGGGCGTATTAACCCCGACGCCCAGAATGAAATTGTAATCCGCGTATTCGGCGGCAAACCGCATCCCGCGCGGGCTCTGCCCGGCCGCAACAAGCCCCACCTTCCCCCGCGGGCGTGGGCTCAGCCGGCAATCCTCCATGGCGAAATATGTGCCCTTGAAATCCGACCGGCCGTCGGCCCAAAGCTCCTTCATCACCTGCACGTATTCACTGCTGTAATCATAGCGACGGGCAAAATGTGCTTCGCCCGGCCACAGCCCCATCTGCTCATATTCGGCTTTCTGCCAGCCGGATACGATATTCACGCCAAATCGCCCGCCGGATATATCATCGATCGTCACCGCCATGCGCGCCACGATGGCGGGTGGAATGGTGAGCAGCGCTACCGACGCATAGAGCTTGATCCGGGAGGTGACCGCGGCAAGCCCCGACATCAGGGTGAAGGATTCAAGATTATGGTCCCAGAATTCGCTGTCGCCACCAAAACCACGCAGCTTGATCATCGAGAGCGCGAACTCGAAACCATAGCTCTCGGCCTTCTGCACCACGGTGCGGTTCAGGGCGAAACTGGGCTTGTATTGCGGTGACGTGGTCGAGATCAGCCAACCATTATTGCCGATCGGGATGAATACGCCGATATCCATGCGCTTGCCTCGAACTTTGAGTGGGAAAGCACTTCTTTTTTGAAAAAAAGAAGCGAAAAACTTTTTTGTTTTGGGAGGGGCTCGTTGGCAGAGTGTAAGCTTGGAGTGTATGCAAACTGACCCTGCTCTGCAACAACGATGTCAGGCATCGTAGCCGGCACCTTGGTGGGTCGCAGCATCTGTTCAGTGATCTAAATCCCTTACAGCTCATCAGATTTCGGTGTTTGCACGAGCGGAGATCAGTGAAGAATCCGAATTGGATGCAATCGCCCAGATTTTAGTCAAAGCCTCACTCGTCTATCCGGTGGCCGACCAGCATATATTTTAGTCAGAGTTGCCCCAGTTTCTCAGAACCGCCGTTTGACCATCCAAACTTGGCGTCAATGCTTGCGGCGCCGCTGCCTCCAGCGCGTTTGCTTCTGCCCAAGCGACATTTGCCACGAGCAGATCGATTGCTGCGGACTGAATACTGGCTGGCTGCGGCAACTTGGCGGCCCCGAGCTGCGCAGAGGTTTCGGCACCGGTATCGTACCAGGGATCCCAGATCGCCATTCGCATCGCCACCCTCCACGCGCGTAACAGATGTGCGCCGTCCCATTCCGGGGTGAGACTGACCGCGCCGTGCGCTGCAAGCTCTGAACGCTGTGCCGTCGAGGTAATCCGTGGGCCGAGATCGGCTGCACAATGGCAGCCCCCCGTCCCCAGCAAAGCCTGTGCGATCACGCCGCCATAGCGGATACCAGCCACAGCGGGTGCTTCAAGCCCGAGCGCATGTGCGGCGCTGCCGACGCGCAAGGCGATCTGCTCGGCTCCCGCCGCGTGCCCACCACCATATGCGGACAATCCGTGGCCGGGCAGGTCCATCGCCACCACCGGCCGAACACCTGCCAATGCAGCTAGAATGGTCTCGAACCGGCGGAAGGAACTGCCAGCCGGGTGCAGCAGCACGAGCGGCCGGCCCCTTCCCGAAAGCTGCCCGCGCCACGCAAGTGCGTCTTCCCCGTCATCACTCCAGCCCGTTGCAAGACCAACACAGTCGGTGCCGGCGGGCGGCGCCGGCGGGGCAGGATCGGCATCCCAGCCTGCCAGAGTTTCGGCACACGATTGGTGCAGGGCGGCCGCGCCCTCAAAAACGCGCAGCGGCAAGGCGCGCAGGCCAGGTCGGCCGGCATGGCTAAGCAGCACGTCGCTGCGTTGGGTCATCAGCAGAATGGGCGCTTCGATCCGGGGCAGCAGCGGCGCCGCGTCAAAGGCGAGGGCCGCCCGGTAGAGCAGCCGGTAGGAATCGCCGGAACTCAACATGTCCATGGCGTTGCGATGCAGGTGCTCGGGCGGTGAAAGCGGCACGCCGCGCCAGGTTGAACTGTCGCGCTCGTACCAGGGAAACCAGACGGACTGCGCCTCCATGCGCGCCCATAGCCAGGCCATATGCGAGCCGTCCCACACCGGCCGGAACGGCGGCGCATAAGCGGTTGCATTGGCCGCCCGCTCCTCCGCCGTCCAGTCACTGATGCCGTCCAGCACCAGACCGCACACGCGGCCGGGGTTTTGTGCTGCGAAACCGCAAGCGATGGCGGCCCCCGTATGGGAGCCGTAAACGGCGACACGCGCTAAGCCGAGCGCGTCCGCGAACCCGCGCAGGGCATGGGCGAGATCGTCGATGCCGAATTCGTCTTTGGAAAGTGGCGCGGAATGTCCTGCCCCTGGCGTGTCAGGCATGATGGCGCAGAGGCCGCACCGCGCCACTGCCTCACCCAAATCCGCCAGCGCCGCGGAGGATTGGGGCGATCCGTGCAACAGCAATACGGCTGGGCCGCTGCCGGCGCGCCGGTAGGCAACCTTGCGGCCGGCGACATGGATGAAGTGAGGAGGCCGGGCGTTCAGGACGCAACCCCGATCAGTCTAGGATTTGCCGTGTTGCTTCTCCCTCACTCCGAGGCGGCTTGGCGGGTCAAGCAATCCATCGACGAATCCTTCGGTGCTCCCGCTTTGCATGGTTCTGAACCGGACCTTGCCCGTGATCGTCGTCCGCGCCTAGTGCTGCAGCCGTGCTGCGCCAGACTTCGCGCCACCGCTATTGCAAGGACCGGCGTGTAATGAAGACCAGGGCCGCGATTCTGACCCGCATGGGCATTCCCGGCCCCTATGCCGATACTCGTCCGCTTGCCATTCACGAAATCGACCTCGACCCGCCGGGCCGGGGCGAAGTGCTGGTGCGGATCGTGGCAGCCGGCCTCTGCCATTCCGATCTTTCCGTGATCAACGGTGATCGACCGCGCCCGATGCCGATGGCGCTCGGCCACGAGGCGGCCGGCATCGTGGTGGAAACCGGTGCTGACATCGCCGACCTGGTGGCTGGCGACCACGTGGTGATGGTGTTCATGCCATCCTGCGGCCATTGCCTGCCCTGTGCGGAAGGACGCCCTGCCCTCTGCGCGCCTGGCGCCCAGGCCAACGCGGCGGGCACTCTGCTCGCCGGCACGCGACGCCTTAGCTGCGATGGCGTGGTGCTGAACCATCATCTCGGATGCTCGGCTTTCGCCGATTACGCGGTGGTGTCCCGTGCCTCACTGATCCGCGTCGATCCCGAAATTCCTTTGGCCCATGCGGCACTGTTCGGCTGTGCCGTGCTCACCGGCGTCGGCGCCGTGGTCAACACCGCCCGCCTGCAGGCCGGCCAGAGTGTGGCGGTGATCGGACTTGGTGGCGTCGGCCTTGCGGCCGTTCTCGGCGCAGTAGCGGCTGGCGCAAGCCAGATCATCGCCGTCGACCTCAGCGAGGATAAGCTCACGCTAGCGCGTTCGCTAGGTGCCACCGAAACGGTGAATGCATCCGCGCCAGACGCGGCCGATGTGATGCGGGAGGCAAGCGCTGGCGGGGTCGATATCGGCTTCGAAATGGCCGGCTCCGCCCGCGCCGCCATGCTGGCGTTCGAAGTCGTCAAGCGCGGCGGCAGCACGGTTGTCGCGGGCCTCGCCCCTCCCGATGCCGTGATGCCGTTGCCCCTAGTCCGGCTGGTCGCGGAGGAACGGTCGGTGAAGGGCAGCTATATTGGCACCTGTGTGCCGATGCGCGACGTGCCGCGCTTCATGGCCATGCACAAGCGCGGCATTCTGCCTGTCGAGCGTCTCGTAAGTGGCCAACTGGCCCTGGAAGATATCAACGAGGGGTTCGATCGCCTGCAGGAAGGCCGCGCCGTGCGCCAGATCATTGCAATGTCATGCGAGGCCTGAATAAGGCGCTCGTTACTTCAGAAAAGATGGTCTTGCTTGCTACCTTCAATCCAGGCCCAACCACTGTCCGACCTATAGTGCTTCACGAAAACATCGATCTCATCCTGCCGGCTACGCGTCAGGTCCACATCGTCCCAGCCATTGAGCAGTCTTTCGCGCCATTCAGCATCGATGCTGAAACGCCAGGACCCCTTCGAACTGGAAATCCTTGTCAGCGATAGATTAACTGTGAGTGTCACCGTGCCGGCTTGCAGAATTGCCAGAATTGCCTCCGCATCCGCCTCTTGCACGACCGCCGGCAGCAATCCGTTGCCCACGGCGTTCGCGGCAAAAATATCTCCAAAACTCGGCGCGATCACGCAGCTTATGCCGTAATCCACCAGGGCATATACAGCACCCTCACGCGACGAGCCGCCGCCGAAATTCCGCCGTGCCACCAGAATGCGCGACTGTGCGTAGATGGGATCATCCAGCGGAAAGCCTTGGTTTTGCCGAAGATCATGGAGCAGCACAGGCCCGTAGCCCTCCGCCCTTGTGCGTTTCAGGAAGCGCGCTGGTACAAGCTGATCGGTATCGATGCCAGCAAGTGGCAGGGGACAAGCCGTTGCGGTAAGAGAAGTGAATTTTTCCATCAGATACGCCCAGCCATCAACGTTCGCACATCGGTCAGATGCCCGGTTAATGCCGCGGCAGCGGCCATCGCCGGCGACATTAAATGCGTGCGCGCCCCCGGGCCCTGGCGGCCACGAAAATTGCGGTTTGTTGTCGAAGCGCAGCGTTCGCCTGGCGACACCAGATCGCCATTCATGCCCACGCACATCGAGCACCCGGATTGGCCCCAGTGCAGCCCGGCATCGATAAAGATTTTGGCTAGCCCCTCCTGCTCTGCCTGGCGCCTTACCTGCACCGATCCCGCTGAAACCAGACCCGGCACTACCGCCCGGCGGCCGGTGAGCACCGCCGCGGCCGCGCGCAAATCCTCGATGCGGCTATTGGTGCAGGAGCCAATGAAAATCCGGTCCACGCCAATGCTCTCCAGCGCCTGTCCGGGCCGCAAGCCCATGTAATCGGCAGCCTCGCGCGCATGCGCGGCACGCACCGGGTCGGTGATGGAGGCGGGATCGGGCACATGACCGCTGATCGGCAAGGCATCCTCGGGGCTCGTGCCCCAGGTCACCGCGGGTGCGATGGCGCTTGCGTCGAGCGTCACCTCACGATCGAAGACCGCACCTGCATCGCTCGGCAGCGTTGCCCAATCGGTGCAGGCCGCATCGAAATCGGTCGGTGCATCGGGTCGCCCGCGCAAATAGGCGAATGTCGTTTCATCAGGCGCGACCATCCCGCAGCGGGCGCCGCATTCGATGGTGAGATTGCACAAGGTGAGCCGCCCTTCCATCGACAGCGCCCGCACCGCCTCGCCCGCATATTCGATCGCGAACCCGCGCCCGCCATCCGCTCCCAGATGCGCCACGACCGACAGTGCCAGGTCCTTCGCGCCAACTCCCGGTCCCAGCCGACCTTGCACGGTCACTCGCATGAGATGCGGCCGCTTCTGCCACAATGTCTGCGTCATCAGCACATGCGCGACCTCGGAAGCGCCAATGCCGAACCCGATCGCGCCCAGGGCCCCGTGGGTAGACGTATGGCTGTCGCCGCAAACCACGATCAGCCCGGGCAGTGTCAGCCCGCGCTCCGGCCCGATCACGTGCACGATTCCCTGATCCTGATCGTGCCATCCCGAAAACCTGATGCCGTGCGCGGCCGTATCTTCGGCCAACCGCGCCATCATCCCGGCGGCCTCAGCATCTTCGGCCCCAGCGCGTGTCGGGGCGTAATGGTCAGCCACCGCGATCGACAGATTCGGATATGCCACCCGGGCCTGTCGCGCCGTCAACTGGGCAAACGCCAAGAACGACCCTTCATGCAGGTAATGCCGGTCGATCCACAGCATCGACCGCCCATCCGGGCGCTGCAGGATCTCATGTTTGCGCCAAATCTTCTCGAACATCGTCCGCGGCAAATCTGCGCTCATCGTCTCCAGCCTTGGGCTTCTGGCAAGCGATCGTATGCACGGGAATTAACGCTTGACGCAACAAGCAGTTCTATAGAAAGGACAGAGGATGTCTGCATTAGGGGACAACCTCGCATGGAGTCAACCACCGAGCTTTCCAAGGCAAGACGTATATACCTGACGCTTGCGGAACGCATCGAGACCGGGGCACTCCCGCCTGGCGCGCGCATCGCCGCCGAGCCGGCGCTCGCGGCGGAACACGGCGTCTCGCGAGTCACCATCCGCCGCGCGCTCGACCGCTTGGCACGCGAAGGAAAAGTCAGTCGCCGGGCCGGGTCCGGCACGTTTGTAGCCGACGGTGTCGTGCAGCCGGTGGTTAAGGCCGATCTCACCGACCTGTTCGCCCGCGTGCGGGAAATGGGCGAGCGTACCGGTATCCGCCTGCTCTCTTTCGGTTATGGTCCGCCACCGGAACCCGTTGCCGAAGCCTTACGCCTCGACCGTGGCGAGCGCACCCAGCGAGCCGTGCGTGTCCGCCTTGTGGACGGGCAGCCATTCTCGCACCTCACCACCCATGTTCCCGAGCGCATCGGCGCAACCTACGACGAACCCGAGCTTGCCACCACGCCGCTGCTTGCTCTTCTCGAGCGCAGCGGCGTGGTGGCTGGCCATGCTCACCAGGTGATCGGCGCAGTTCTCGCGGGCCCCGATGTCGCCGAAGCGCTGGGCTGCGAAGTGGGAGCGGCCCTCGTCAGCCTAACCCGCGTTGTCGCCACGGCGGACAGGCAGGGAATTGAGTATCTGCACGGCCTCTACCGCCCGGACCGCTTTGCTTTCCAGATCGATATTGTGCGGCCCGAAGGCATAGCGAAAACCCGTAAAGGCCGGCGCCAATGACCACCTGGTTCGACCGCATCCCCGAAAAACTCGCGATCGCGCCGGGGGTTTTCGACGCGCTCACCGCCTCACTCGCCGCCTCGGCGGGATTTCCCGCGCTCTATATCTCCGGCGCCGCCATCGCCTACACGAGGCTCGGCCGCCCCGATATCGGCCTGGTGTCGATGACCGAAATCGCGGGGACGATCGCCCTGATCCGTGACCGTGTGCCTACCCCGGTCATCGTGGATGCCGATACCGGCTATGGCAACGCACTGAATGTACAGCGCACCGTGCGCCTGTTCGAACGCGCGGGCGCGGGTGCGATCCAGCTGGAAGATCAGACATTTCCAAAACGCTGCGGGCATCTTCGGGACAAGCTGCTTATTCCGGCCGCCGAGATGGTCGGAAAAATACGTGCCGCGGTGGACGCACGCACCACCGCCGAGACTCTGGTCATTGCCCGCACCGACGCCGAGGCGGTGGAGGGTTTTTCCTCTGCCATCGACCGAGCCCATCTCTACGCTGAAGCCGGCGCCGACATCTTGTTCGTGGAAGCCCCCCAAAGCGTCCGACAACTCGCAGACATCGCAGCCAGCTTGCGTCACCTCCGCCCGCTCATGGCCAACATGGTCGATGGTGGCGACACACCCCCGGTTCCCCACACTACGCTGCAAGAAATGGGCTTCCGGCTGGTGATCTTCCCCGGCGGAATCGTGCGTGCCCTGGCGCGCACGGCGCAGGCCTATTACCGCTCGCTGGCAGAACACCGCAGCAACCTTCCCTTCGCCGCCCACATGTTCGATTTCGCCGGCCTGAACGCGCTGATCGGCACGCCGGAGATGCTCGCCCTCGGCCGCGCCTATGCGGGAGACGGCGCATGATCGATCCGGTCATGCTCGCCATCCTCGATGGCCGGCTCACCCAGGTTGCCGACGAAATGGATGCGGCACTTTACCGCGCAGCGTTCAACCCGATTATCGCCGAAGCGCGTGACGCCTGCCACGGCCTGTACCACGCGACGACTGGCGACACGCTGGTGCAAGGCAGTTGCGGCCTGCCGATCTTCGTCGGCGCCATGGCCTTCGGCGTGCGCGGTGTGATCGAGAAGGTGGAGCGCGACGGTGATCTGCACCCGGGTGACACGTTCCTGTTCAACGATCCTTATGTCGGCGGCACGCATCTCAACGATTTCCGCCTTGTCCGCCCGGTTTTTCGGGGCGAAAAACTATTCTGCTGGATCGCTTCTGCCGGCCACTGGCTCGATATCGGCGGCAATGTCGCCGGGGGCTATAATCCTTTGGCCACAGAAAGTTTTCAGGAAGGCGTGCGCATCCCGATCGTGAAATTGATCGGCGCGGGGGTGATGAACACCGGCATTCTCGATATCCTGGCCGCCAATTCCCGTGTACCCACCTCCAATTGGGGCGATCTGCAAGGCCAGCTTGGTGCGCTTGACCTTGGCCTTCGCCGACTCCATGGCCTGCTCGACGAATATAGCGACACCACCATAGCAGAAGCTTTCGATGCCTTTTCCGACCGCGCCGAAGCGTTGATGCGCGCGGCGCTCGCTGGCTTGCCCGACGGCACCTACCGTTTCGACGATGTGCTCGACAACGATGGCATTTCCCCCGATCGTCTCACCGTCGCCCTCGATCTCACCATCGCGGGTGACACCGCGATCCTCGATTTTAGCCGCTCCTCGCCGCCTGCGCAGGGGCCCGTCAATATCTCCCGCGCCACGGCCATCGCCGCCTGCTACGTCGCCCTAAAGCATATTTTTGCCGACGTTCCGGCCAATGCCGGCTGCCTGCGGCCGATCACATTCGTAATCCCCGAAACCACGCTGCTTGCCGCGACAGCGCCGCGCCCGATGGCAGGCTATACCGAAACCATTTTGCGCCTGATCGGCGTGATGCTGGGTGCACTCGCGCAGGCCGATCCCGCGCGCGCGACGGCCGCCCCCTGCGGCACCATCAATGCCCTCTCCATGGCCGGCACCAGGCCGGACGGCTCACGCTGGGTGATGTTCAATTTCTTTGGCGGTGGGCTTGGCGGCAACCCTGAGGGCGATGGGCTGAGCCATGCCGGCAATCCAATCTCCACCGCCACCATGCCGCCTTTGGAGATTCTCGAAGCGGCCTATCCCGTGGTTTTCACCCAATGGGCGCTGCGCCCCGATTCCGCCGGTGCGGGCGTGCATCGAGGCGGCCTGGGCGCGATTTATGAAATCGAAACACAGACGGATGCCAGCGTCTCTCTGCTCGGTGAGCGCGGCTGCGTCGCCCCGTTTGGCGTGGTTGGCGGCACCTCGGCCGCGCTGAACCGGTTCTCCTGGGAGACCGAGTCCGGCCTGCAATCGCCCCCGCTGGTCTCCAAAGTCGCCGGCGTATCGCTGAAATCCGGCCAACGCGTTCGGCTGGAAACACCTGGCGGCGGCGGTTGGGGCGCGCCCGCCGCGCGCGATCCCGAAGCCGCGGCGCGCGATCGCGCCCTGGGTTACGTGACGGTGCCATCATGAGCACCGTAGTGGGCGTGGATGTCGGGGGCACATTTACCGACTTCTTCCATTTCAACGAAGCAACGCGAAAATTCACCGTTGGCAAGACACCCTCGAATCGCGGGGATGAGGCCGTCGGCTTTCTCGCCGGCCTGAGAAAATTCGACGATCTCGAAGCACTCGGCTCGATCGTTCACGGCACCACCGTCGGCACCAATGCGCTGCTCGAGCGCAAAGGATGCCGCGCTGGGCTGATAACCACCGCCGGTTTCCGCGATGTGCTGGAAATGCGTAGGCGAGACCGTCGCCAAACCTGGGGCCTGTGGGGCGATTTCATCCCCGTGATCGACCGCGACATGCGCCTTGAAGTGCGGGAACGCACCCTGGCCGACGGGACCATCCGCACCCCGATCGATGCCCGAGAAATCCAAGCGGCGGCTACCAAACTTCGCGAGGCCGGCGCTGAATCGCTGGCTATCGTTTTCATCAACAGCTACGCAAATCCCGCCAACGAGCGCGCGGCCCTCGCGGCCGTGCGCGACCTCTGGCCAAATGCCCACATTGCCTGCTCCTCGCAGATACTGCCTGAAATCCGCGAATTCGAACGTACCTCCACCACCGCTCTCAACGCCTATCTGCAACCGGTTGTCGGCAATTACCTGGCAAAGCTGACGGAGGCTCTCGAACGGGAAAGATTTTCGGGTGCGTTCCACATCGTGCAGTCCAACGGCGGCGTGATGTCCACTGAAAGTGCCGCGCGACTGCCTGTGCGCACCGCGCTCTCCGGCCCGGCCGCGGGTGTGATCGCAGCGGCCGCCATTGCCGCCCATGCCGGCTACCCGAACGTGATCACCGGCGACCTCGGCGGCACCTCTTTCGATGTATCGCTGGTGGTCGATGGCGGTGTTTCCATGGCGGCTGAAACCACGGTCGAATTCGGCCTGGTCATTCGCACGCCGATGATCGAGATCACCACGATTGGCGCTGGCGGCGGAAGCATCGCCTCGGTCGATGCCGGCGGCCTGCTGCAGGTTGGCCCGAAATCCGCCGGTTCGCGCCCCGGCCCTGTCTGCTACGGCCAGGGCGGTATGCTGCCGACCCTCACCGACGCCAATGTCGTGCTCGGCCGAATCAACGCGCAACGCCCGATCGGCGGCGCACTCACCTGCCTCGATGTCGGCGCCGCCCGGGCCGCTTTGCTTTCCCATGTCGGCGACCGGTTGAACCTCTCCGCCGAGCAGGCTGCCGAAGCGGTAGTGCGTGTTGCGAACGCACGCATGGCGGACGCGATCCGCCTTGTCTCCATCGCGCGCGGCCACGATCCGCAACATTTCGCGGCCGTCCCGTTTGGCGGTGGCGGCGCCCTGCACGCCGGCGCGCTGATCCGCGATGTCGGCATGAGGGCGGCGCTCGTGCCGCGCTACCCAGGCGTGACCTCGGCGCTCGGCTGCGTGGTCGCTGACATCCGGCAAGACCAGGTGCGAACGGTCAATCTGCCGCTCGACACGCTAGACGAGGCCATCCTGCGCATGCTTCTTGCCGAAGAAGCTGATACCGCCCGCGAGGTTGTCCGATCGGCCGGTCTCGCTGTGTCCGGCATCGATATTCTGCTTGAAGCCGACATGCATTACGCCGGCCAGACCCATACGGTGGCCGCCCGCCTACCGACTCAATTTCCTGCTGAGGCATCCCGCACGATGCTGCGCGACACCTTCGAATCCACCTACGCGGCGGCGTTCGGCCGAACCCTTCCCGGCATCGCGATTCGCCTCGTGAATCTTCGCGCCGCTGCCATAGGCAGGCGGCCAGCCTTCGACTTCTCCACGCTGGCACCTGCCGAGAATGCGTCCCTGTCGGTCGCGGAGCGCGGCAGCCGTGTGGTGTGGTTCGAAGGGTGGCGCCAAACCGCGATCTACGACCGGCTCGCCTTGCCAGTTGGCGCCGAGATCCCTGGCCCCGCCATTCTGGAGCAGCCCGACGCCACCACCGTAATCGATCCTGGCCTATGCGCCCGCATCGATCGTTTCGGCAACGTGATCGTGACCCGCGCATGAGCGAAGCAGCCCGCACCGCCCTGCTGATCTGCGATCTGCAGAACGATTTCGTTCATCTGGAAGGCGCTTACGGGCGCGCCGGCCTAACGACACAGAACATCTCAGCTTTGCCCGGCCGCATTGCACCGCTCGCGCAGGCATTTCGCGCGCGCGGCGCCTGGATCGTTGCCACCCAATTTACCCTCGTGCCGGCCCGAGACGGTGCCCCCCTAATTTCGCCCCATCTGAAAACCTTGCGCCCGTTTCTCACAAAGGGGGATTTCCTGCCGGGCGAATGGGGCCACAGGATTGTTGATGACCTGCTGCCGATTGATCTCGCGGTCGAAAAGATCGCATACTCGGCTTTTTACATGACTCGGCTGGAATGGGTGTTGCGGCGCTGCGGCATTACACGCCTGGTCGCCTGCGGCATCGTGACCGGCGGTGGCGTTACCTCCACCTTGCGCGACGCGCATGTGCGCGATTTCGATTGTGTGGTGCTGGAGGACGGATGTGCCGCTTTCAATGGTGACGCGCACAGGGCGGCGATCGACTCGCTACGGTCGGTCAGTCGGGTAGCGACGATCGAAGAAATCAGCAAGGAAGCGGTTCTCGTCTGAAGGAACTGCGCAGGCCAGGGGGCGGGGGGGGGGCGAAGCATGAGCCATGAATGACGGCGGTCGATAAAAACCTAGCAAATGCTCGCCCACCCGAAACACCCTCAATACGTCAAGCGGGTCCCCGCCATGAACGACGTCCCCGGGGTCTGATACCCGTTTACCGGCTCGAACGTCGAATCCCCCAAATTCTTCCCCCACACAAAAACCTGCACCGCCGGCGTCACCTGCCAGCTCAAGCTCAGATTGAAAATCAACCCGCTTTCCGACCGCCCCGTGTAAGGCTCAGGCACCCCAGCATCGCTCGTCAGATAATCCTGGAAATTCCCCGTATAAACGATCTCCGGCGCCACCACGAACCCGCGGAACGGCTCGATCCGCAGATTTCCAAAGCCTTGGTTATAAGGCCGGCGCAAAAGCTGCTCAGCCGTCACCAGGTCACGAGCATCCGTATACGTATACCCGAAATCCGCCTGCAGCCACCGCGCCAAGCGCACGGACACGCTCTCTTCCAGCCCCTCCGTCCGCGCCCGATCGATGTTCACCGGCGAGGATGAAAGATAATTCGCAGCATATTCAATCTCGATCAGATCATGGATGCGATTATAAAAATACGTGCTTGTCATGCTCACGCTATCCGCCTGGCCCCCGAACGGCAGATCCGTCGTCACCCCTAGCTCATACCCGCGCGAATATTCCGGGCGCAGATCGGGATTACCAACATACCCGTAACTGTCGATCCCATAGCGGTCATACAACGCCGGGGCGCGAAAACCGGTCCCGTAAGATGCCTTAATGTGCGAGAGAATTTCAGGCGCATCGAAAACGGCGCCGACCCGCCAGGTAAACGCATCGCCGGCCACCGTCGTCGCATCCTCCCGCAGCTGGCCCGTCAAAGCCAGCCGTTTCATCACACTCGTCTGCAGGCCCAGATACCCCGAATCGGAATCGTCATGCGCCCGCACGGTCGATACATACGGTCCGTAAATCGAGTCCGTGTCGATCTTCACATTCACCTGGTCCGACTCATGTTCGTAGCCGAATGTCAAGGCGCTCGCGGTGAAAACCGACCTATCCGGCAGATGCACGGTATTGTTCCATTGCGCATCAGTCCGCCGCCCGTGATACCGGCTATCCCCCGTATCGTCGTCCGGATCCAGCGGCGAATAGCTTATCGTATACCGCCTGTCGTCCTGCAGACGCGTGACAAACGCGGCGGTATCCAAGAGACCGTCGAACAATTCACTCGTCACGCCAAGCTTGCCGAACAACGAGGCATCGTACCCGAAGGCATTCCCTGCATCCACGCCAACCGCACTTTCCTCGTCATATCCATATTTCGCATCCCGCGCCCGCAGCAGCACCGAAATCCGCGTATCCTCCACCGGTGTCATGCCTAGCTCCACCTGCGCCAGCTTGCTCCTGTCCCCATCCACCTCGCCCGTATAAACGGGTTTCTCCCGCGGCGGGGTCTGATCAAACCCCCGTTCAGAAAGCCCCTGGATATTCGCTGAATAATCCCAAATCCCGAAGCCGCCGGAAACATCACCCTGCGCAATGCCCTGGCGAGGCGACCCGGCCCCCAGTGTGATGTGCCCGTGCGGCGCTCCCTTTCCATGTTTCGTAATGATATTGATCACGCCGCCAAGGGCTGCCGACCCATACACGCTCGACATCGGCCCGCGCACGATCTCGATCCGCTCCACATCGGCCAGCGTGTCCACCCCGAAATTGAACGCGCCCCCCGGATCGGCGGGATCGTTCACCGGAACCCCATCGATCAGCACCAGCACATGGTTCGAATTCGTCCCGCGGATAAAAACGCTCGCCTGGCTGCCCGGCCCGCCGGATTGCGCAACCCGTACCCCCGGCACCGCAGAAAGCGCATCCACCAGCGATGTATACCCCCGCTCTTCGATCGTCTTGCGATCGATCACCGTCACACCTGCGGGAATGCTCTGCACCGCGCTCGGCAAACGCGTCGCTGTCACCACCAGATTTTCCTGGCCATCGGGCGCCGCCTGAGCAAGCGCGAGCCTCGGCAGCATAACTGCTGCCGCAACAAAAACCCCAAAAACGCGCATTGTGCGCAGACCTCCACACCCCGCGGCGCATCCGCGCCACAGGCATCCTCACGGCGATTGCCGCATGCGGGTCTTTCTCCCACTGCCCCGGTGCACCTCGCCCGGAACGCGCAAGCACTCTCGACCCCGGCCGGTCTCCTGGCTCACTCCCCGGTCTGAAACAGACCACCCGATCCGCCTTCTCGCCCAGCAGGCAATGGCATGTGGAACCGGCACAGGAAGCCTACAGTTGCGAGGGCAGCCGCGGCCTCGCACCGCGTTCCCGAACACCTTGGTCTGACCGCAAGCTACCGCCCCCAAAACCAAAAGCAAAGACCGGTGGAACCTCCGCCCAAGGCCCATACGCCCGGCCGTTTCTTACCGAGCTTCAAAACCCCTCGCCCGCGCTTGCGTGGGAGAGAGGGTGAGGCCACGCGCCGCCCGTCCAGCTCCGCGCTGGTCGAGCAGCCAATCTCTCCGTAAAACCACCTCATGGAAGAGATTCAGGATACTCATCTCAGCGACGCGCTGTCCGAGCGCTACCTCGCCTATGCCCTCTCCACTATCATGTCCCGCAGCCTGCCGGATGTGCGCGACGGCCTCAAACCCGTTCATCGCCGCCTCATTTACGCCATGCAGCAGCTGCGCCTCGATCCCGAAGCCGGCTTCAAGAAATGCGCCCGCGTGGTGGGTGACGTCATGGGCAAGTTCCACCCCCACGGCGACGCCAGCATCTACGACGCGCTGGTGCGCCTCGCCCAGGATTTCGCCGTGCGCTACCCGCTGGTCGAGGGCCAGGGCAATTTCGGCAATGTCGATGGCGATAACCCGGCCGCCATGCGCTACACCGAAGCGCGGATGACGGAGGTGGCCACCGCCCTGCTCGCCAATATCGGCGACGACACAGTTGATTTCCGCCCCACCTACGACAACGAAGACCAGGAACCGGTGGTGCTCCCCGCTGCCTTTCCGAACTTGTTGGCCAATGGCGCCGCCGGCATCGCCGTTGGCATGGCCACCTCTATCCCCCCTCACAATGCAGGCGAAATCTGCGCCGCCGCCATCCACCTCATCCAGCACCCGGATGCTACCACCGCCGACCTGCTGGCCCACATGCCGGCGCCCGACTTCCCCACCGGCGGCATCCTCGCCGAAACGCCCGAAGCGCTGCTCTGCGCCTACGAAACCGGCCGCGGCGGCTTCCGACTGCGCGCCCGCTGGGAGATCGAGCAGGGCAAATTCGGTACCTGGGCCCTAGTGGTCACCGAAATCCCCTACCAGGTGCAGAAATCCCGCCTCATCGAACATGTCGCTGCCCTGCTGGAAGAGAAAAAACTCCCCCTTCTCGGCGACATACGCGATGAGTCCGCCGAAAAAATCCGTCTCGTGCTCGAACCGAAAACCCGCGGCGTCGAACCCGAAGTGCTGATGGAAACCCTGTTCCGCGCCACCCAGCTGGAAACCCGATTCCCGCTCAATATGAATGTGCTCACAGCGGACCGCACGCCGCGCGTGCTCGGCCTCCGCGCCGTGCTGCAAGCCTGGCTCGACCACCGCCACGAAGTACTTCGCCGACGCAGCGCCCATCGCCTGAAAGCGATCGAGCACCGCCTGGAAATCCTCAACGGCTTCCTCGCCGTCTTCCTCAACATCGACAAGGTGATCAAGATCATCCGCGTGGAGGATGACGCAAAAGCCGGCCTGATCCGCGAATTCCAGCTCTCCGATGTCCAGGCCGAAGCCATTCTCAACATGCGCCTGCGCAGCTTGCGGCGCCTGGAGGAAATGGAGATACGCAAGGAACACAAAAACCTTACGAAGGAAGGCGGCGAGCTCAACGCCCTCCTAGCCGACGAAAAGCGCCGCTGGTCGCGCATCACCACCGAGATCGGCGAGATCCAAAAAAAATTCAGCGGCGGCCCGCTCGGCGCACGGCGCACCGAACTCGGCGCCGTTCCCGCCCCGGTCGATATCGCCAGCATCGTCACCATCGAGCGCGAACCGATCACGGTGGTGCTCTCCGAGCAACTCTGGATTCGCGCCATACGCGGCCACATCACCGATCCCGAAACCCAAAAGTTCAAGGAGGGCGACAAGCTCCGCCTGCTGCTGCCTTGCCAGACGACCGACCGCCTCATCCTTCTCGCCACCAACGGGCGCTGCTACACGCTGCGCGCCGCTGAACTCCACCGCGGCCGCGGTGACGGCCAGGCCATCCGCGTGATGCTCGACATGGGCAACCAGGACAACATCGCCCATCTCTTCGTACTGGCTGACGGCGCCAAATATCTTCTGGCCAGCAGCGGCGGCCGCGGTTTTTTGGTGCCGGCCGAAGAACTCGTCGCCGAAAAGCGCACCGGCAAGCAGGTGCTGAATCTGCGCCCTGGCGAGGTAGCAAAAATCTGTATCCCCGCCATCGGCGATCACGTCGCCGTCGTCGGCGACAACCGCAAATTGCTGGTTTTTCCGCTGGACCAGGTGGCCGAAATGGCCCGCGGTCTGGGCGTCACGCTACAGCGCTACAAGGAGGGGGGCCTTGCCGACGCCAAAGTTTTCAAGATCGCCGAAGGCCTCATCTGGAAGTCCGGCGACCGCACCCGCACCGAGACCAATCTGCGCGACTGGCTTGGTGAACGGGGCCAGACCGGTAAACTTCCCCCCAACGGCTTCCCCCGCTCCGGCAAATTCACCCCGTAGTATGCGCCGCCTCTTGGCGGCGCATCACCTCTTATCCCATGCAAACGGCCCTGAAACGCACTCAACCCGGGAGCCCATCACAATGAAAATCGCTAACAGCCTTGCACTCGCAACGTCCTTTCTCCTCTCAGTCCCGGCCTACGCCGCGCCGCCTGCCCCCCCCTATATCACCGCCGCCGTCGCCAACCCCGACCGACCGTCCGCCGACACCGCGCGCGACGCGCAACGCCACCCGGCTGACCTCATCGCCTTCGCCGGTCTCAAACCCGGTGACCAGGTGATCGATTTCATCCCAGGTGGCGGCTATTTCACTCGCATATTCGCCAACATCGTTGGCCCCAAGGGCCGTGTCTACGCCATTACGCCAACCGAACTGGCGGCAAAAGTACCAAAAATGGCCCAGGGCATGGTTGAACTCGCCGAGCAGCCCGCCTTCTCAAACGTCGTCCCACTCACCCAACCGGTCTCGGTCACCGGCGACGGAGGTGATGTCGACATGGTCTGGACCAGCGACAACTACCACGACATCTACGGTTTTTTCGGCCCGGACCACGCCGCCGCCGCCGATGCCGCGATTTTTAACGCGCTTAAACCCGGCGGCGTCTTCATCGTGATCGACCACGCGGCCTTGCCCGGCGCCAGCGCCACCGCGCCCACCACGCTGCACCGCATCGATCCCGAAACAGTAAAATCTCAGGTCGAAGCAGCCGGCTTCAAGCTGGAAGCCGAAAGCCCCATCCTGAAAAACCCTGCGGACCCGCACACCGAAAAGGTCTTCGCGCCCGACATCCGCGGCCACACCGACCAGTTCGTGCTCAAATTCCGTAAAGCGAAATGATCCGGTGACCGACGACATCACCCCCGGCATAGCCGATCTCGGCACCTGGCTGCGCGTTGCCGCCTGGCCTACCTGGCTCGCCCACGGAATCGACCACGCCCGCGGCAGCTTCTACGAAGCGCTCGATCTCGACACCAAAACCTGCACCGCCAATTTCCGCCGCCTGCGCGTCGCGGCCCGCCAGATTTACGTGTTTTCCGAAGCCCACCGCGCCGGCCTCCCCGGCGCCGCGGAGGCCGTGCATCTCGGCCTGCGATTCCTGCAGCGCCACGCCCAACACCCGCAAGGCGGCTACGCATGGCGCTTCGATCTTGACCATGCTCCCATCGATCTCACCCGCGATCTCTACGACCACGCCTTCGTCCTCCTCGCCTTAGCCAGCGCCACTGCGGTCATCCCCGCCGAAATCCTCCGCCCGGATGCCTTGAATTTGCTGGCCTGGATCGAGCGTGAATTCCCCCACCCCGAAGGCGGCTATCTCGAAAGCTTGCCGCCTGCCACACCGCGCCGCCAAAACCCTCACATGCATTTGCTGGAAGCGCTGCTCGCCGCCTACGAGGCGTTTGGCGACAGCAGCTTCATCGCCTGCGCCCGCACTCTTGTCGATATCTTTGCACAGCGCCTCTACAATGCCGAAACCGGTACCTTGCCGGAGTATTTCGATGAGGCCCTTCAGCCGGTCTACAAAAACGGTTTTTTCCTCGTCGAGCCTGGCCATCATTGCGAATGGGTCTGGCTGCTGCACCGCTATCAGGCGCTGTCCGCACCGCGGGCCGATTTGCAGGGCATCTCACACAAACTGATGGCGTTCGTCGACCGCCATGGGCTGGATCAGCCACGCGGCGGCGTGCTTGACGTTCTCGCCAGCACCGGCGAAACCGTGCAAGCAGCCGCCCGCCTCTGGCCCCAGACCGAACGCCTAAAAGCGGAATTCTTGCGAGCCGATCCCACGCGTCACAAACAACTCGATGCCATCAGGCAACTCGGGTGTTTCCTCCGCCCCGACGGCCTGTGGCACGAACGTCGCCAACAAACCGGCATCTTCACCCATCAACCGGCGCCCGCCAGCAGCCTCTACCATATCACCGGCGCGATTTTAACGATCGAGCAGACCACCAAAAATCCAACCAAGCCAGTTATTTCCTGACTAAAAAAGCAAAAATATCCTCGTGGCTGAGCGTGCAACCCTCGGATAGATGGGCGGATCAAAACCGTAGGGTGGGCTGATTGCAGCCCACCCTCGCCAGACGCGAACAGGCTGAGTTACGGCGCGCCTCGAATCCCCGCCAACTCTTGATGCATCTTGAACGTCATCAACCCGAGCAGCGCCACAAGCCCAAGATACATCACCGCATACTCAACCTTCGTCCCCGTATCTACCGCATAATACGAGGCATTGCCGGGCGCGTGCGGATTGAAGCGCCAGGCGCGTAGCGCGTGCGGCAGAGCTATCATGCCGATCACCAAAAGCAGCGGGCTGGGCTGATAAAAGAACAACGCCGCAAGCATCGGCAGGCCGATCAGCCAGATGCGCGGGGACAGAATCGCGGTGATCCGCCCACCATCCAACGGATGCACCGGCAGCAGGTTAATCAGGTTAAGAAAAAATCCTGAATAAGCAATGGCCAGAAGCAGGCTGCTGTCCGTCTGCCGTCCATAGAAATACACGCCGAATGCCACCAAAGTTCCAATGAACGGGCCGGCGAACGCCACATAAGCCTCTGTCTCTACCGTCATCGGCTGCTCCTTCAACTGGATCCAGGCGCCAACGAACGGAATGAATACCGGCACACCTACGCGCAGGCCGCGATGCTGGGCCGCAAGAAAATGGCCCATCTCATGAGCGAACAGCAACAACACGAAACCTAGGGCAAACGGCCAGCCCCACACCGAGGTATATACCAACAGCGAAAGCGCCATCGTGCCAGCGGTCAGCAGAATCTTGCTGAACTTGGCACCGCTCAGTAGCAGCAACACCATCTTGATCATGACGATTCGCGGTTCTTTGCCCGGCTGATCAGGCGCCGTACCGCCGCACCCATGCCAATCACCGCCAATATCCCGAGCTTTGCAAACTTCAGAACAAAGGCAGTGGCGATCGCAATCAAACCAAGTTTTTTCAGTGCAACCACGCCGATCAGCGCCGCGAGACCGTACTCCGCCACGCGGTCGGTCGATACATCAAAGTCCTGGTAGCGCTTGCCCGGCGCGTAATCGAGCATTGTCAGCAGGGAGTCGGCTTCCGGCTTTTCCGCCTCGAAATGCGTGCGATCGGTCAGCAGATCCAAGCTGAAATACCCGTCACGACCCAAGGCGCGCGTATTGTAATTGATGGTGGCGGTGTTGGGGTCCGAGCCAACATCGAGAAGCGGCAAAGCCCACACCAGGCGTTTGCCAGCATAGTCGTAGCGGGGCCGCTGCAGCCATTCGTCGATCGTGATGGCGCTGAATCCGCGCGCGATCCGGTCGCTGTTGGAGGCATCCGCCGATTCGCGCATCTGGGACAGAAGCTTGTCGGGATCAAGGTCTTTCGCCTCGTTATCCTTTACATAGCCGTCGCGCGTGAACGTAACGGTCGCAACCCAGCCGGCTGTCCCCGTCCGCCCCATCACCAGGCCCAGCAAATTGGTGCCCGGCCGGTTGCCCCAGGCGCGCAGCACCCGCGCCGCCTCTGCCTGCGGTATCCATCGCCGTTGCGCGGGGAGATGCAAAACCCCCTCATCAATCAGCCTGATGTCAGCCGGGCCCATCGTCGCAGCTTGGCGCGCCGCCATAAAGGCCGACTTCAATTCCTGGTCCCGGTCAGCTTGGGAAGGTTGCGCCCGCGCGGGCACAAGCCAAACCAGCAGCGCGCACAGCCCCAAAAACAACCGTCCCATCGCCGCACGCCCCGTTCGCCGCGATGTATAAAAGCACAATCCGCGCGGGCCCGGCAACGCGGTTCCGCAACAAACGACGGGGACAAGGCCCGAAGACAGAAACGCTCAAAATCCGCAGGTTGGGCTTCAGCCCACCATCGCACCTATGAACCAGCGCCCCATTCGGTCCAAGGATTTATCCCGGCAACCATCGGCCCAACTCGCAAATGCACCCGCGCCCTGTGTCAACTCTAACACGCAATTACCGCCGACTGGCCGCATCGGGATGGATCAAACGCCGCCAACCCACTTGCAGTGAACGCGTCTCTCCGAGAGACATGGTTCCACGCATCAAGGGCGCGTTCCGTGCCGGTAACTTCATTATGCAAGACAAACCTTCACGCTAAGGGCTTACTAAAATCAAATCGGACATCAAGAACTTTGGTAAAAACAAACCTCGCATCACGGCGAAGTGTAGACGTCCAGGTCCCGGTCTGGCCGGGGCTTCCGCTGCGCCGGCTTTTTGTATGAACATACCCGCAATAGCCCCGGCCATAAGTCATGTCGCCATCGTCAGTGAGCTTCGGTTCCAAACAGTTTCCGCCTAGCAAGGACAACTCTCGTGACCGACGGTCTGTTGGCACCCTCACACCGGCTCCGCCACCCTTCCGTTGATCACCACTCCGTCCATTCCGGCGGCAACGCGCACCGTATCGCCCTCATGCACGGTGCCTTCCAGCAGCAGGGTCGCCAGCGGGTTCTGCAAACTCCGCTGGATCACCCGTTTCAATGGTCGCGCCCCGTAAACCGGGTCGTAGCCCTCATTCGCCAGCCAATCGAGCGCCGTCTGATCCAGCTCCAGCCCAATCTTCCGATCCGCCAGCAGTGCGCGCAGGCGTTGCAGCTGGATATCCACGATCACCTTCATGTCGTCACGCGCCAGCCTGCGGAAGGTGATGATCTCATCAAGCCGGTTCAAAAACTCCGGCCTGAAGTGCTCGCGCACCACCCGCATCACCTGCGCATGAGCCAGTGCCATCGGCTCCCCATCCGGTTGCGCCGCCAGCAGATCGCTGCCCAAATTCGACGTCAGAACAATGATGGTGTTGCGGAAATCCACAGTGCGGCCCTGCCCATCGGTCAGCCGGCCATCATCCAAAACCTGCAGGAGCACATTAAAGATGTCCTCATGCGCCTTCTCGACCTCATCGAACAAAATCACCTGATAGGGCCGCCGGCGAACCGCCTCCGTCAGCACGCCCCCTTCCTCATACCCAACATAGCCAGGCGGCGCCCCAATCAGCCGCGCCACCGCGTGCTTCTCCATGAATTCGCTCATGTCGATGCGCAGGATCGCCCGCTCATCGTCGAACAAAAACGCAGCCAGCGCCTTAGTCAGTTCTGTCTTGCCCACGCCGGTCGGGCCCAGAAACAGGAAACTGCCGATCGGCCGGTGCGGATCGCCCAATCCAGCGCGCGCCCGGCGCACCGCGTTCGCCACCGCACGCAGCGCATCCTCTTGGCCCACCACGCGCGCGCGAAGGGCATCCTCCATACGCAGCAGTTTTGCGCGCTCGCCCTCAAGCATCCGGTCCACCGGCACCCCGGTCCATCTGCTCACCACGCCGGCGATCTGCTCGGCCGTCACCGCCTCGTTCACCAGCTTGCCGCCTTCCTGGCTGCCCTCGATCTCCCGCTGCAGCGCCGGGATAACGCCGTAAAGCAGCTCCGAGGCCTTCGCGAGATCGCCGCGGCGCTGCGCCATCTCCACCTCGCTGCGTGCCTGGTCGAGCTTCTCCTTCAGCTTTTGCGTGCCGGCCACCTTCTCGGTTTCGCTCTTCCACGCGGCCGTCATGGCAGTCGACTTTTCCTCGATCTCCGCCAGCTCCCGCTCCAGCCGTTCCAGCCGGTCTCGCGACGCTGCATCATCCTCTTTGCGCAGCGCCTCGCGTTCGATTTTTAACTGGATCAACCGGCGATCCAACTCGTCCAGTTCCTCCGGCTTGCTATCCACCTCCATGCGCAAACGGCTCGCCGCCTCGTCCATCAAATCGATCGCCTTGTCGGGCAAAAACCGGTCGGTGATGTAGCGGTTGGAAAGAGTTGCCGCCGCCACCAGCGCCCCATCAGTAATGCGCACGCCATGGTGCAGTTCGTACTTCTCCTTGATTCCGCGGAGGATGCTTATCGTGTCCTCGACGCTGGGCTCGCCCACGAAAACCGGCTGAAAACGCCGCGCCAGCGCCGCATCCTTTTCCACGTGTTTTCTATACTCGTTCAGCGTAGTCGCACCGATGCAATGCAGGGCCCCGCGCGCCAGCTCAGGCTTTAGCAGGTTGCTGGCATCCATCGCGCCATCCGCCCGTCCCGCGCCGACCAGCGTGTGCATCTCATCGATGAACAGGATGACCTGGCCCTGCGCGGACTCAATCTCCTTCAGCACCGATTTCAACCGTTCCTCGAACTCGCCCCGGAATTTTGCGCCCGCCACCATCGCGCCAAGATCGAGCGACAGCACGCGCTTGTCCTTCAGCGCCTCGGGCACGTCACCGCGCACGATGCGCAGGGCGAGGCCCTCCACAATAGCTGTCTTGCCCACGCCGGGCTCGCCGATCAGTACCGGATTGTTCTTCGTGCGGCGGGCCAACACCTGGATCGTGCGGCGGATTTCTTCGTCGCGCCCGATCACCGGATCCAGTTTTTGCGCCCGTGCCTGCTCGGTCACGTCCCGCGTAAATTTCTTGAGCGCATCGAAGCCGGCTTCAGCATTGGCGCTGGTCACTTTCCGGCCCTTGCGAATCTCCGCCAGCGCACGCTCCAGCGATTGCGGATTGGCCCCGCCGCCGCGCAGCGCACGCCCGGCCGGCGTATCGCTGGCCGAAAGCGCCAGTAGCACCCGGTCCTGCGCCACATACTCGTCGCCGGCGCCCATCGCAGCCTGCTGCGCCGCATCCAGTGCGCGCAATAATTCGGGGGTGATTTGCGGGGCGCCGGCGCCCGACCCCTGCACCTTGGGCATGCGGCCGATCTCCGCCTCGTTGGCCGCCCGCACTCTTTGCGGGTCGCCTCCGGCAGCATGGATCAGCCCAGCGGCCGCGCCCTCCTCGTCATCCAGCAGCGCCTTTAGCATGTGCTCGGTGGTCAGCCGCTGGTGAAACTCGCGTATCGCGATCGTCTGCGCGGCCTGTAGAAAGCCGCGTGAGCGCTCGGTCAATTTTTCCATATCCATAGCAATTGATGTCCCTTTCATAGGCGACGATGCCGGGCCCTGCATCCCTACGCTTAGGCAACGCGGGCGGCATGTTCGGAGAAGGACGTGGTAACGTGGCCGCCACGCCTCAAGGTTCGCCATGAGCAGCTTTCGCACATCAGACCCCGATCCTGATCACGCCCAGTTGCTGACCAACCTGTCGGCGATCTTAGGCCAAGCCCATGTACTCCAAGGCGCCGATGTCGCCCCCTACTGCACCGACTGGCGCGGCCTTTTCTCCGGCCGAGCCCTGGCCGTTCTCCGCCCTTCCAGCACCGATGAGGTCGCTGCCTGCGTCGCCGCCTGCGCGTCCCAAGGCGTGCCCGTCGTGGCCCAGGGCGGCAATTCCGGCCTTTGCGGTGGCGCCACCCCGCACGACGGCGAGGTGGTAATCAGCCTCGCCCGCCTCAACACAATCCGCGGTATCGATCCGGCCGACCTGGTGCTGGAAGCAGAAGCGGGCGTCACCTTGCAGGCCGCCCGCGCCGCCGCCGCCAAAGCGGGGCTTGATCTGCCGCTCAGCATCGCCTCGGAGGGATCCGCCCAGCTCGGCGGCATCATCGCCACCAATGCCGGCGGTACCGCCACGCTCCGCCACGGCACTGCCCGGGATCTCGTCCTCGGCCTGGAAGTGGTGCTCGCCGACGGCAGGGTCTGGCGCGGCCTGCGCCGCCTCCGCAAGGACAACACCGGCTTTGCTCTGGCCAAGCTGTTCGCCGGATCGGAGGGAACGCTCGGGATCATCACCGCCGCCAGCCTGCGCCTTGCCCCCGCGGATCTCACCCACGCCACCGCCTTCGCCGCCCTGCCATCGCCCAAGGCGGCTCTCGGCCTGCTCGCTTTTCTCCGCCGCGACGGCCAATCCAACCTCGCCGCCTTCGAATACATTTCCGGGGCCGCCCTGCGCCTGGCCCTGGCCCACGGCGAAGGCCTGGCCGACCCGCTTTCTGTTCCCGCCCCACATTACGCGCTCATCGAGCTCGCCTCGCCCCGCCTGGACGCGCCGCTCCGCCAAACCCTGGAAGCTACCCTGGCCGAAGCGCTCGACGCCTCGCTGATGACCGATGTGGTGCTTGCCGAAAGCGAAACCCAACGCGCAAACCTCTGGCGCCTGCGCGAAAACCTCACCGAGGCGCAGCAACGCGCCGGCCACACGGTTAAGAACGACATCTCGGTGCCGATCTCCCGCATCCCCGACTTCCTCTGGCAAGCCAGCGCCGCCTGCTTAGCGCTGGCGCCGGATGCCCACATCGTGCCCTTTGGCCACGCCGGTGACGGCAACATCCATTTCAACCTGATGGTCCCCAACCGGCCGGGCCTGGACGACGCCCTGATGCGCGCGGTCGCCGAAGTGGCGCGCACGCTTGGCGGCAGCTTTTCCGCCGAACACGGGATCGGCCAACTCAAGACCGGTCTTCTCGCCGAATGGCGCAACGAGGTGGAAATGGATCTCTTGCGCTCAGTCAAGCACGCGCTCGACCCGAAATCCGTGCTGAACCCCGGCAAAATCCTTTCCCGCTAGGGACGAGAGAATAAGAGACTTTCTTGCCTCCTTGAGGTTAAGCTACCGCGTATGAGCAGCCCGATCGTCACCCCCTTCTTCGACCCGGCCAGCAACACGGTAAGCTACATCGTCTCCGATCCGGAAACCCGCCGCGCGGCGGTGATCGATCCGGTGCTGGATTTCGATGTCGGCGCCGGCGACTTCGGCACGAACTCCGCAAAGAAAATCCTCTCCACCGCCGCGATCGACCGCCTGCGTATCGTCTGGGCGCTCGAAACCCATGTGCACGCCGACCACATCTCGGCCGCCCCATTTATCGCCGCCCATTCCGGCGCCCGAATCGGCATCAGTGAAGGGGTGAAGCAGGTTCAGCGCCAATTCATCCCCACCTTCGGCATCAGCGACCTCAACCCCGACGGCAAGGAGTTCGACCATCTCTTCGCCGATGGCGAAACGTTTAGCATCGGCGCGCTGCATGCGCGGGTCATCCATACCCCCGGCCACACGCAGGCATGCGCCACCTACGTGATCGGCGACGCCGCCTTTGTGGGCGACACCCTGTTCATGCCCGATTTCGGCACCGCGCGCGCCGATTTCCCAGGTGGCGACGCCCGCACCCTTTACCGCTCCATTCGCCGCATCCTCGCGCTCCCGCCGGAAACCCGCCTCTTCGTCGGGCACGATTACAAGGCGCCAGGCCGCACCGATTTCGCCTGGGAAACCACCGTCGCGAACGAGCGCGAACATAACGTGCATGTCCACGACGGCATTTCCGAACAAGCTTTTGTACGCTTGCGCGAAGCCCGTGATGCGACACTCGCACCGCCAAGGCTGCTCTACCCCTCCATCCAGATGAACATGCGTGCCGGCCAGCTCCCCCCGCCCGACGAGCACGGCCAGCGCTACCTCCGCATCCCCGTCAACGCCATGCCCACCGGCACAACCCCAAAATCGTAGGGCGGGCTTCAGCCCACCATTCGCCACGATCAACCGACCCCAATATCCCTCGCCCGCGATTGCGGGGTAGACGGATAGGGGCTAGCAGGCACTCGCGAAAAACGCTGCACCGACAGGCGCTCAATCCTAAACCCCTTTGGGCAGAGCGCTCTGCCCAAGCACCCAGCCCTCCCACCGCCGAACCCACGGATCATCCGGCACAAAATCCGCCCGCACGCCAACTGTCACGCTCAGCACGCACAGCGCCCCTAAAAAACAATCAAACCTATCCTCGCCGCACGCATCGGCGCCGAACCCGCCCGCGACGCTTGCGGTGGCCGCCGCCTCCGGCACTACGCCCAGCCGCGCCATCGCCGTGCCGATCGCCACCGCATAGGCGGCGCGATCCGCCTGCCGACGCTTACTGCCCGCAGGAACCAGCCCGAGCTGACGCAGCGCGTCCGCCGGATAGGTTTCCGCCACCACCACCGCGCCCGGCCGGAGCAGCGCCCCAAATCCCCCCTCGAACGGCCAAACGCTAGGTGGCGAAGTCCCCCGCAACGCGGGGCCCAACAGATCGCGCCAGGCCGCAATTGCCGCTTTGCCCGACTGGTTGGCGCCCAGCGTCCAGAACACCGGCGCCCCTGCCGGCCGCTCAACCGTCGCCCGGTCGCAGGCCCGGCACAGCGCTGCGGCATCGGTAAGCCCAAGCGCCTCCGCATGCCCAAGCCGCGTCATCCCCCGCACACCCCGCGCCGGGTAAAACGGCCGCCTCGGCGACACCTCCGCAAGCGTCCCGGCTACCGCCCAGAACGGATCATCCCGCTCCAAACAGCGCACAAAATCGACAAAACCGCCGCCGCCGCCGTAAGCTGCGGCATAGTCGCGCGGTAGGCCGATCGGGCAATCCACCCCGAAGGCGACGGCATCGCCGCCAGCCCGCCCGCGCAGCCGATCCAAAAGCGTCGCCGGGTCGCCCACCGGTTCTGGCGCCGCGATACGCCAGCCAGTGCCCGCCTCCGCGACCACGGTCATCCACCGCTTGGCGGCGGCGATACTCCAATCGGCATGGACGGCAATCAGAGCGGCTTGTGCGCCTTGTCCAGCCAGCGGCTGAAGAAGCCGGGCGGCTTCTGCTTGGCTTCGGCCGCCTTGCGCGCGGCCGCCTCGGCCCGTGCCGCCTCCGCCGCCGACTTGTCCTTGATGGCGAGCCATTTCTCCAGCGACATGCCGGCCTTGGCCGCGCGCTTGGCCTCGTAGGCGCGCTGCCCGTCTGTGAGAGTGCGTGAGGTGTTTGCCATAGGCAGGTTTTAGGCGAGCGCTGCGTCACAGGAAATCCCCCGCGACGGTTCACCGATTTCTTTCTGATATCGCAAAGAATCAGGCAGACAATCCGCACAGTTTCGTTGTAGTATCGAATCAAGATGAGCGACGTCGCGTACGTGAACCCAACCGCCACCCTACGGGGCATCGAAGCGCTCCGCGCCATCGCGGCACTCGCGGTCGTGGCCTACCACGCTGCGGAGATGATCGCCGCCGGCCAAGCGCCGGCGGCGCCCAGGATCCTGCAAAATGGCGCCGCTGGCGTGGATGTGTTCTTCGTCATCAGTGGCTTCGTGATGGTGACCTCGGCGTGCCGGCTGCACGGCAAACCACTTGCAGCATGGCTTTTCCTGCGCGCCCGCCTCCACCGCATCGTGCCGCTCTATTGGCTTTGCTCGGGCGGAAAAGTCATCGCCCTTCTGGCGGCGCCCGCCCTCGCCAAAACCTCGATCACAATTGGCTACTGCGTCGCCTCCCTGCTTTTCTTGCCTGTGCACGATGCAGCGGGCCGCTTCAGGCCGGTGCTGCCGGTCGGCTGGACGTTATGTTTCGAGATGCTCTTCTACCTCCTGTTCACAGCGTCACTCGCGCTGCGCTGCGCCCCTTCTCTTGCCGTGCCGCCCGTGCTGGCCTTCCTTGCGCTGCTCAAACTAACCGGCGCCGGCGCACCCGAGCTGGGCAATCCGATCATACTGGAATTCGCTTTCGGCACGACGCTGGCGGCGATGTGGTTGCGCGGATGGCGTCTGCCGGCCGGCTTCGCCTGGCCCATGCTGACCATGTCGCTGGCACTGCTGGCGGCGACCCCAGGCCGAGCCCTCGGCACAAGATTATGCAGCTGGGGCATTCCGGCGGCGCTTCTGGTTGCCGCCACGGTCTCCCTGGAAGACGTCCTGGCATTTGCCCTGCCAAAAACTCTGCTGGCACTGGGCGCCGCCTCTTACGCCATCTATCTCACCCACGGCTTCGTTCTAAACGGACTAGCAGTCTGCCTGCCCCTGCTGCCGCCCGCCATGCAGGGGGCCGCTACCATCTTGCCGGTCGCGCTCGCCGCCTGTGCCTTACTAGGCTGGGGCATGCACGTCCTGATCGAAAAACCGCTGCTCGGACGGGCCGGAACCACACCGAGATCGGGGCCTGTCGTGCTTGTGCTCGCCGGCGGTGGGCTTTCGCCACTCTCGGGCGGCGTGGGCACGCTCATGCGCAACCTGATGGAAAGCTGGTCAAACGCGCAGTGCCCACCGAGGCTTCGGTTGGCAGACACGCGCGGGCAGGGGGGGCCGGTCACCGCCACCCTTCGCTTTGCCTACACTCTTATCCTTGTCGCCTGGCTGTGCCTGTCCGGCCAGGTCGACCTGATCCATGCCCACATGACCACGCGCGGCAGTGCCGCCCGCAAAACCGTGCTCTGCGCTTTGGCCATGGCATTCGGCGTGCCGGTGATCGTGCACATGCATGGGGCCGACTTCATGCCCTTTCACCGGCGCCTGCATCCTGCCCTGCGATGGCCGCTCGATGCCGTCTTGCGGCGCGCGCGCCATGTCGTAGTCCTGGGCACCAACTGGCGCAATTTCCTGGTCCGGGACGCAGGCATCGACGCGGCCAGGATTGCCATTGTTCCAAACGGTGTGCCACGCTTCCCGGTGATCGGCGCACGGCGCGCCGAGGCCCCGCCCAGGCTGCTCTTCCTCGGGCGCCTGTGCGCGCGCAAAGGCCTGCCCGACCTGATTGCCGCACTCGCCGTGCCCACCCTGCGGGAGAGGGACTGGCAGGCGACTCTCGCAGGTGACGGCAATGCTGCACCTTACCGCGCGATGCTCAGCTGGCACGGCCTGCAACACAAAGTCTCGGTGCCAGGCTGGGTCGGGCGCGCGGAAACCCAAGCGCTTCTTGCGCAGGCGGATATCTTGGTGCTCCCATCCCATCACGAAGCGATGCCGCTTGCGATCATCGAAGCGCTCGCCGCAGGCGTCGCCGTGATCACCACCCCCGTCGGCGTCATACCCGAATTTTTGCGGGATGGCACCCATGCGCTCCTGGTCACCCCAGGTGCGCCGGCCGAACTGGCTGCCGCGATTCTTCGCCTGCTCAACGATCCGGCCCTACGCGTCAGCTTGGCACGGGCCGGCCATGCGGTGTTTCGCGAACGGTTCGAGATCGGGCGCGTTTCGGCCTGCATAGCCGACCTCTACCTTGAGGCGATTCGGCTGCCAGCGTCTGTGCCCGCCTGCGCATCCCAGGCGGCCGAATGAAAGCCGCTCGCCGCGCCACGCGCGTGGTCGTGCTCGGCGGCAGCGGCTTTGTCGGCAGCGCAACTTTGTACAGTCTGGCCTCCGCCGGCTACCACCCCGTCTCTGCCCATCGCGGGCCGCGCGAGGCCAGCGATGGCATCGAATTTCACCCCTGCGACGCCACCGATCCAGCCGCCATCGCCCGCGTGCTGAAGGGGGCCGCCGCGGTTGTGAATGCGGTGCTGGGCAACGCCGACACACTGATAGCCGCAACGAGGTTGGTCGCCGACGCCGCGCGCGAGGGACTGCCCGTCGTCCACCTGAGCAGCATGGCCGTGTACGGGCAGGCCAGTGGCCGTGTGAGCGAGACCGCGAAGCTGCTCGGCACCGGCAGCTATGCCGAAGCAAAAATCGCATGCGAGGCGATCCTTTCCGGCACCGGCGCGGTCATCCTGCGCCCTGCCATCGTATACGGCCCCGGCGGCGAGCAATGGGCCGGACGCATCTTCCGCCTGCTGCGCGCCGGCCGTCTCGGCGACCTCGGCGAGCATGGCGATGGGCGCTGCAATTTTGTCCACGCCCGCGATGTGGGTGCGGCCGTAGTGGCAGCCCTTGTCACACCAGGGGCGGCAGGGCAGGCGATCAATTTGGCGCATCCCAGCGCCCCGCGCTGGAACACCGTGCTTCGCGCAGCCGCGCGGGCTATTGGCGCCGTACCGCTGCGGCGGATTTCCGGCCGGCGCCTCTCGGCCGAGGTTATGTGTCTCGCCCCGCCCCTCCACGCAGCCGCGCTCGCCGCCCGCCGGCTGAAGCTGCAATTGCCCGAGGCGATCACGCCCTCGCTCCGCGCCCTCTTCCGGCAGGATCTCAGCCTCGACGGATATAAGGCCCGCGCGCTGCTGGGCCTCGCGCACACGGCGCCAGCCGAAGGTCTTGCCGAATGCGCCGCATGGTTCCTGCAAGCCCACGGTGCGCCATACGCCTCGCAGCCGAGATGATCATCGATGCCAACGAGATCGAGGGCGGCCAAACCCTGGCCGCCAACTTGTGCATCGTCGGCGCGGGTGCTGCCGGCATCACCCTCGCCCTGGAATTTGAGTATGCGGCGCAGACCGTGATTCTGCTCGAATCAGGTGGCTGGCACGAAGAGGCTGCATCGCAGGCGCTGTACGATGGCGACGTCGTCCGCCCATCCACACACCCGCCGCTGCGGCGCTTCCGCAGGCGCGCCTTCGGCGGGTCCACCGGCATTTGGGGCGGCCGCTGCGTCCCGTTCGACCCGATCGATTTCGAACCACGCCCCTGGATGCAGCTTCCGGGATGGCCGTTCGGGTTCCAATCTTTGGCGCCATTCTACCAGCGCGCAGCGGAGCTTTGCGAAACCGGCGACTTCGCTTTTACCGCCGCCGCATTCCCCCAGGGCATGCGCAGGCCGCTCGAAGGTTTTAGGGGCCGCCGCTTCACCGACGACCGCATCGAGCGGTTCTCCTGCCCCACCGACTTCGCCAGGCGCTACGCCCACCGGCTGAAAGCGGCAGCCAACATCAGCGTCGTCCTGCATGCCAACGCGGTGACCCTCGCGGCCTCACCCGATGGCGCGTGCATCGATCACGTGCAGGTCGCAACGCTCGCGGGCCGGCACTTCCGTGTGCAATCCACGCATGTCGTGCTCGCCGCCGGCGGGCTGGAGGTGCCGCGATTGCTGCTCGCCTCGCGCAACCACCACGCGCTCGGCATTGGCAACGAATTCGACCAAGTCGGCCGCTGCTACATGACCCACCTCGCCGGCACGATCGGCGAAGTCCTGCCCGCACCGGGCAAAAAGCCGTTCCTCGGCTACGAAATCGCCGATGACGGAACCTATTGCCGCCGCCGTTTTGCCCTCACCGAGGCAGCCCAACGCGGGCTAGGCGTCGGCAACTTCGTCGCCCGCCTGCACCCGCCGCGCCTGCACGACCCGTCCCACAAGACCGGAGCTCTCTCCGCAATCTACCTTGCAAGGGCGTTTGTCGCCTACGAATACGCGCGCCGCCTGCAGGGCGAGGGAACCCCATCCGCCGCCATCCGGCTGCGCCATCTGGGCAATCTACTGCTCGATCTACCCGGCGTCGCAAGCTTCGCGCTGCATTTTCTGGCCCGCCGCAAGCTGGCACCACGCAAATTCCCAAGCCTCGTGGTCTATCCACGCGCCGGAAAATACAGCCTCGATTTCCATGCCGAGCAGGCTCCCAACCCGGATAGCCGCATAACGCTTTTGCGCGCACGCGACGTTTTGGGAATGCCAAAAATCGCAGTCGACTGGCGGATGAGTTCCCTCGATCTCCACACGGTCGCCGTCTCGCTCGCCGGCCTCGCCGCCGATTTCGCCGAAAGCGCCTGCGCCGAGCTGCGCTATGATGAAACGGAGATTCCCGATATCCTGCGTCGAGAGGGCGCCTATGGCGGCCACCACATCGGCACCGCCCGCATGTCGCTCTCCCCACGCGACGGCGTGGTCGATAAAACCTGCCGCGTGCACGGCACAAAAAACCTTTTTGTCGCCGGCAGCGCCGTATTCCCCACCTCCAGCCAGGCCAACCCCACGCTTACCATCGTCGCCCTTGCCCTGCGATTAGCGAAACATTTGAAAAACGACCTCAGCATCCCGTAGTCTGGGCTTCAACTCACCTTTGCAACCACCACCGCGCCCAATCCGGCCGACCATCAGCGAAACCTACCAGCCTCGCCCAAGCGCAACATGGTCAACGCCGCCATGAAATCCGTTGTGCATTACCTGTTATATCGATGGCCCTCACTCTTGATCTGTGGTGCCGCTTTCTGCACACTCATTTGTGCGGGCAGGGCCGGGGTTGGGGCTCGGGGGCATGAGTGATCAATTTTGCCACTGGTATTAAATCCCTGCCTCGCCAATCGGCGCTCATGCCTGCGAGAAACGCCTGACCGGGGCACCCAGCGAGCTTATCCCATCCGTGCCGCGTGCGCGCTTCGCGTCGAGCAGCGGCGCAGGCACCGGGCGACTGAACAAAAAACCCTGCATGTCCATGCAGCCTTCCGCCAACAATATGCGCAGCTGATCTTCGGTTTCCACGCCCTCAGCGATGGTCTTGATGTCCAGATCGCGGCACAGACCTAGGATAGCGCGCACCACGCACACAGCATCGCTGCGCAGATTGAGATCCTGCACAAAGCATTGGTCAATCTTGATCCGCTGGAAAGGAAACTGCCGCAGGAATTTCAGCGACGAATATCCCACGCCAAAGTCGTCCATGACGATGCCAATGCCGCTCGCGCGAAATTCGTGCATCACCGCCAGGTTGCGTGCGTTGCTTTGCAACAGAACGGATTCGGTGATTTCAAGCTCCAGTCGGGCCGCCGGCAGGCCGGAATTCGCCAACGCGTCGTGCACCATATCGACCAGGCCGGTCGAGCGGAACTGGATGGGCGAGAGGTTGACCGAAACATGGAGGTGCTCGGGCCATGTCGCCGCATCTCGGCAGGCCTGCTGCACAACCCATTCGCCGATCGGGATGATCAGCCCGGTCTCTTCCGCCATAGGAACGAAGTCCTGCGGCAGCACCAGCCCGCGCGTCGGATGGTTCCACCTGATCAGCGCCTCGAAGCCGCACGGCAAGCCTGAACGTGCGCTCACGATCGCCTGGTAATGCAGCACGAACTCACCGCGCTCCAGCGCACAGCGCAGATCGCGTTCCAGCGCATGCCGGTTCTGCATGTTCGCGTCCATATCGGGTTCAAAAAACCGAAACGTTCCGCGCCCCTCGCCCTTGGCGATATACAGCGCCGTGTCGGCATTTCTCAGCAATTCGTCGGCCGATGTCTTGTCGTTGACAGCGAGTTCGATGCCGATGCTGACACCAATCACCACCTCGTTCCCGCCGATCGAATAGGGTGCGCCCACGGTTGCGATGATGCGCCTGGCGAGATTGGCCGCCATCTCTGGCGCTGTCACGTTATCCTGCAGCACCACGAACTCGTCGCCGCCGAGCCGGGCCACCAGATCGCTCGATTTTACCGTCTCCGCCAGGCGCTTGGCCACGCTTTGCAGAAGATCGTCACCGGCCGCATGGCCAAGCGTGTCGTTCACCGCCTTGAAACGATCCAGATCGAGGAAGAGCACGGCAAAGCCGGGGCGTCTTCGGGCGCCTGCCACCGCCTGCTCGATGCGCTCCATCACCAGCGCGCGGTTCGGCAAGCCGGTCAGCACGTCGTGGCGCGCGAGGAACCTGATTCGCTCCTCCGCCTGCCGCCGGTCGGTGATATCCTCATGAGTGGCCACCCATCCGCCATCGCGCAGCGGTTGTTCGCACACCGCAATCGTTCTGCCATCCGCCAGCTCCAGAACCATCTGGCGTGTCGTGCCCGCTGCATGGCTGACTTCACGCATCCGCAAAATATCGCTCGGCGACACGTTGGTTGGGCCACCCCTGGCGAACCATTGATCTATCAGTTCGGCAAAACTGCACCCGACCAGCGTAGTGCCGCGCGGCAGCCGGTAGATCTCGCCAAAACGCCGATTGCAGACGATGAGGCGCTGCCGGCTATCAAAAAAACAAATCCCCTGCGACACATTGGAGATCGCGATATCCAGCTGGCTGCGCGCCTCATCCAGCTCGCTGTTCTGCGCCGCGAGCCGCTTTAACTGCTGCCCGAATAGCCGGACGAGCAGAACGCCGCCTGTGCTGGCGACAATCCCGGCCCAGATCATCCAGCCTAGCTGCGCACGCCAACTCTGAAGCACATCGGCTTCGGCCACATAGGTTTCAACGAACAAGGGTAGCCCACGCAGCGGGCGCACTACTGCCAGCACAGGTGTACCGTCGAAAAAGGCCGGCGCGATAAAATAGCCGCCGTCTTGCGACGCTGCTGCGTAGAAAGGTGCGCCGGCCGGCAGCGAGCGGCCGGGAATGCCGTCCTGGTGCGGAAAGCGCAGCATGATCGTGCCGTCACGCCGCAACAGCGTGATCGTGCGGCGCGACGGCATCGCGAACCGATAAAAATCCTCCAGCTCATCCAAAGAAACGTCGGCAGCCACACCGCCCACGAAACCGCCAGACGAATCGCTGAGTCGGCGCGCGAGAAACGCGCTCCACCTGCCGGTCGAAGGATCCTGGTGCGGGTGGCCGATGACGGCCGCCTCGGCGGCAGCGCCGCGCAGAGCCTGAACAATGTCCTGTTGAACGAAATCCGCTCCGCCCATGTGCACGGACGGTAGGACGTCCCGCTCGACCTTCTGGAAATGCCCCGCCTTGTCGATGATCGATAGGGAATCGACGCCGCTCAGGCTAGGCAAATGCGCCTGCAACATGCCGACCGCATGACCGTCGCGAAGCATGGCCGCCAACCCTTCCGCCGATTGGTATTCGGGGGTTGCCAGCTCCGCTTGAATGTCGCGCAACGCGTTGTCGACAATGCCGAGCATGCGCGATGTTTGCGCTGCCATCCCGTTCGTCAGATTGGTTTGCGCGATCACGAAATTCGCGATGGCCGCTTCCCGCTCCAGACGGATCGTCTGCCAATCTGCACCGGCAATGCCAACCACCAAAACGATGCCGATCAGCGCCAGGCGCCGCCGCGCCGACCATTGCCTTGTGGTCCCCGCCGATACCGGCCCGGGAGGCTCGTCATGCCGCTCAGAAACTGGATTTTTTATTGGCCAGGGCATTCCGATATCCAGGGCGATGCCATCGCCGGGCTATAACATCCGCAAAGCAAATACCCCCCCAAAGTAGCAGGCTGCAAATGAATACAGCTTAAAGTGTATGCTCTGGTACGTTTGGATCGAAGCTGCCGGGCCCAAACCGCATCCCAGGCGGCATAACACTGTACGGCCGTCGCTTACTTGCGAGTGTCGTGTCCCCGAACTTCGCCGTTCTTTACGGCGGGCGTAAAGGATAAGCAGGCCACTGACAATAAAGAGCGAGTGTCCCGATACCGATCGCAGTTTAATCCAATGAACTTCGCAATCGGGACACTAGCGACGTGCCAGCGGATGGTGCGCTTCCACCAAGCGTTGCAGGCGCTCCGCCAAAACATGGGTGTAGATCTGCGTCGTTGCGATATCGGCGTGGCCCAGCAAAACCTGCAGGCTGCGCAGATCGGCGCCGCGCGCCAGCATGTGCGAGGCGAAGGAATGGCGCAGCACATGCGGTGACAGCCCCGTCGGATCCAGCCCAGCCGCCAGCGCCGCCTCGTGCAAGATCTTGTCGAATCCCTGGCGTGTCAGCGCATGGCGCGAATTGCGGCCGGGGAACAACCAGGGACTTTCGCACGATTCCGCGCACAGCGCTGCGGCGGCCGCGCGCGCCGCGTTCGACAGCGGAACGATACGATCACGCTCACCCTTGCCACGCACGAACAGCGCATCACCGCCCGCAGCAAGCGCCGTGCGGCGCAGGCCGAGCATTTCGGAAATACGCAGTCCCGTCGAATACAAGACCTCCAGCGCCGCCGCCGCCACAACGCCGCGCCGTCCGGGCAAGCCGGGCGCCGCGGCCAGCAGCGCTGACACGTCATCCTCAGACAGCAGCTTGGGCAGAGGCTGCGACAGAAGCGGCGCATCCAGCAAATCCGTTGGATCGTCCGCTCGCACGCCCTCGCGCACCAGGAACTGGTGGAATTGCCGCAGGCAGGAGAGTCGCCGCGCCGCACTGCGGGCGGCCAGCCCGGAAGCGGCAAGCGACTGCAGATATGCGCTCAGCATCTCACGGTCGGCCGCATGGCCCGGCATCCCGCTTGCCGCGGCAAATCCCGAAAAATCCTGCAGGTCCCGCCGATAGGCCAGTAGCGTATTACGCGCCGCCCCCCGCTCGGCCGCCAGCATCTCCAAGAACGCCTCGACATGGCGCGCCACACTCACGGGCGGCGTCACTCAGTGAAACCGGTCGTTTGGCAGCACGTGCTCCACCGGCTGGCGATGGGCATGCGGCGGGAAGGCGCCGATCACCACGAAGCCCGCCACCACCAGCACCAGGAACAGGGCGAATACGAGAACAAAGAACCGGCTCATGTCACGCGCAGCATGCGCCCCCTAACATATTGATCGGGGCATGTGCTGGCCCACGCGGCCTGTGCTAGCCTTCACCACCATGACACGCAACACTGGGTCGACCCCAGGGCTCACTCCAGTACAGACCTTGGGGCCGGGCAGCGCTTCCGCCGCGCATCTTCCCGCTTGCCTGCGCGGCCGGTCGCTAGTGCTGATCGGGCTGATGGGTGCGGGCAAGACGTCGATCGGCCGCCGCTTGGCCCTGCGGCTCGGCCTGCCGTTCCGCGATGCCGATGCCGAGATCGAGAAGGCGGCGGGCTGCACGGTTTCGGAACTGTTCAGCCAATACGGCGAGGCGTCGTTCCGCGATGGCGAGCGGCGGGTGATCAAGCGACTGCTCGCCGGCCCACCGATCGTACTCGCCACCGGCGGCGGCGCCTATATGGCCTCGGAGACACGGGCGGAGATTGCCGCCCACGGCACCAGCGTGTGGTTGCGCTGTTCGCTGCACACGCTGGTGCGCCGCACCTCCGGCCGCTCCCACCGGCCATTGCTGGCGACGGGCAACCCCGAGGCGGTGCTTCAAACCCTGATGGCCGTGCGCCATCCGGTCTATGCGGAGGCCGATATCGTGATCCAATGCGGCGAAGACAACCCGGACATGACAACGGTGCGCGTGCTGGAGGCGCTGCACGCCCATTCGCCGCCGCGCCGTGTGCCGGTAAACCTCGCAGCGAGCGCCTATGATGTCGTTGTCGGATCCGGCCTGCTGTCGCGCGCCGGAATCCTTCTCGCCCCCGTCCTGCCGCAAAAGCGAGCCGTGATCGTCTCGGACGAAACCGTGGCCGCCCTGCATCTGCCAACCCTTCTGGAGGGCCTGGCGGAGGCCGGCTTCGAATGCCGCACCGTGACGGTGTCGCCGGGCGAGGGCGCCAAATCACTCGCCACCTACGGGCATGTGGCCGATGCGCTGCTCGAAGCGGGGGTGGAGCGGCGCACGGCGGTGATCGCGCTTGGCGGCGGCGTGGTGGGCGATCTTGCCGGCTTCGCGGCGGCCACCGTGCTGCGCGGCCTGCCTTTCGTTCAGGTGCCGACCACGCTGCTCGCCCAGGTAGATTCCAGTGTCGGTGGCAAGACCGGCATCAACACCGCCTTCGGCAAGAACCTGCTGGGCGCCTTTCACCAGCCCCGCATGGTGCTGGCCGATACCGCGACGCTCGCCACCCTGCCGCTGCGCGAGTTGCGCGCCGGCTATGCCGAGATCGTCAAGGCCGGCCTGATCGGCGACGCCGATTTCTTCGCCTGGTGCGAGGCTAGTGGCGCCGCGCTTCTCGACGGTGACGCGGCGTTGCAGGCCGAGGCGGTGGCCCGCGCCTGCGCCTTCAAGGCGGCGGTGGTGGGTGACGATGAGCGCGAGGAGAAGCAGCAAAACGGCCGCGCCCTGCTCAATCTCGGCCACACCTTTGGCCACGCGCTCGAGGCCGAGTATGGGTATTCCGGTGAGTTGCTGCATGGCGAGGCCGTCAGCATCGGTCTGGTGCTGGCCTTCCGCCTCTCGCAGAAACTGGATGTTTGTGCGCGCGCCGATGCCGATCGCGTGGCCGCCCATCTGGAGGCAACCGGCATGCCAAGCGAGATCGGCGCGCTGGGCCGCCGTTTTTCGGTGGCGCGCCTGCTGCGTCACATGCAGCACGACAAGAAAATGCGCGACGGTAAACTTGCCTTTGTTCTGACGCGCGGCATCGGCCAAGCCTTCACTAGCCGCGACGTCCCTCCGGAAGCCGTCAGCGCTGTCCTGCGTGATCAAGGATGCGAGGAGTAGTTCGTGAATTATCAGGGTTATCGTAAACAATCGTAGGGTGGGCTTCAGCCCACCGTCGCACCTAGTGTCCTGCCCCCGAACTTCGCCGTTCTTCACGGCGAGAGTAGGGGATAAGCAGGCCACTGACAACACGGAGCTAGTGTCCTGAGTCAGAAATTAGTGCTTGTACGTTGACGAGAGCAAATGCGAGGCTGTGGCCTTCTTAACGGGAGGGCGAGATGGGTAGGCAGGCAGTCGGCATTGTCTTGAGCGAGGT
>Ga0116226_10000032_pt1 | contig 92525 bp, 75 predicted proteins | sample S1TSphfallax_FD_89692 | JGI IMG/M metagenome (GOLD analysis project Ga0116226, IMG submission 89692) | Host-associated microbial communities from peat moss isolated from Minnesota, USA - S1T2_Fa - Sphagnum fallax MG | ecosystem: Host-associated > Plants > Peat moss > Unclassified | place: USA... | reverse complement strand
GCTCAGCAGGACATCGTGATCTATGAGGATGACGTCCTCACACGCGCACTCTTACAGGATTGGCTCGGCGAAGCCGGCTTCCGGGTGCGCTTTGGGTCTTACCGCAGCGCGGTGGTCGATGCGCCCGGCGATCTCGTGATCGCCAGTGTGTACATGCCGAAGCGCTCGGGTGCTGACTGCGTCCGCGACATTCAGGCCGCACATCCGGGAACTCCCATCATTGCGATCTCGGGGCAGTTTCGCCCCGGGCTTGCCGCCGGCGGCACCACGGCACAGATGTTGCGCGTACAGCAGGTCGTCGCCAAACCGTTGAGTCGACACGAACTCCTCGAAGCCGTGCGGGGTATAATCAAGAAACAATCCTGACCTCAAGCGTCGCCTACGAATGTTATCTGTCAAGGACCTCGTGTCGCCCACCGGCGGGCCGATGCGATTCGAACGGCTCCAATTCGGGGTGGTTGCACTCGGCATCCTCGTGATCCTCGCCTTCGTCGGATCGTCAGCCCACGACGCCTGGCGTTCCTATCATTACTCGCTCGAAGCCAACGATCGAGAGCTCACCAATGTCGCGAATGCGCTCGCCGAGCAAACGGTGTGGAGCCTGCAATCCGTCGATCTGCTGCTCACCGACACGGCTCGATGGTACCGCAGCGACAGGCAAACCATACCAAGCGAACGAGTCGATGCGGCGCTGGCCGCCCGCACCGGCGGCATACCCTTGGTACGACAGGTGACCATCGTGGATGCGAACGGCGATCAGCTCCATCACTCGCGGTTCTTCTCGGCACCCAATCATAACGTCGCCGATCGATCGTATTTCATCGCGCAACGCGACAATCCGGCGACGGGACTCTTCATGAGCGAGCCTTTGACCACGCGTTCGGAGGGTCGCTCGGCCATCATCCTGTCCCGCCGCCTCGACGACGAGCAGGGGCATTTCGCCGGGGTGGTGATCGCGAACGTGGATCTCGAGGATCTGAATCAGTTCTATCGTGCCATCGACGTGGGTCCCGGAAGCGCCATTCAGCTGCTGCGGGATGATGGAACCCTGCTGGTGCACAATCCGCCGCTGGACAATGTGGCCGGCCGGAAATTCCCCGCATTTGCGCTCACCTCGGCAGCGCCGTTCGCCAGGATCGTCGACCCCTTCGACGGGCGTTCGGACTTCATGGCCGTCGCCAAGGTCAGGAATACGCCCCTGCGACTCGCGGTGACGCGCGACGCGGCGCTCGCGCTGCAGCCGTGGCGGGATGAGACCATCCGCGTCGCGATTCGAACGCTCATCGTCGCTGGTTTGAGCGCATTGACCCTGGCGGTGGTGTTGCGGCAGATCCGCCAGATTGCGAGCAGCCAGAAGGCGCTCAAGGAGAGCGAGGAGCGCTATGCCCTCGCCATGGAGGGAGCGAACGAGGGCCATTGGGATTGGGATGCGGCCACCGATCGGCTGTATCTGTCGCCGCGCATGCGAGCGCTCGACGGCAGACCGGCCGAGGGCACATTGACCTCGGGCAGGGCGTGGCTCCGGGATATCGACATGCATGCGGACGACCGAGCGCGATTCGAGACGGCGCTGCGGGGACATTTGCAGGGACGCCAACCGCGGTTCGAATGTGAGTACCGGATCAGGCACCCGACCGGCGAGTGGCATTGGTTGCTCGCCCGTGGCCGGTGCTCCTTCGATCAGTCTGCACGGCCGGTGCGCTTTCTCGGCTCGGCGATCGACATCACGGCGCAGAAGCTGGCGCAGATCGAGAAGGAGGAATTGGAGGCCCAGCTCAGGCAGTCGCAAAAAATGGAGGCGATCGGCACGCTCGCGGGCGGTATCGCGCACGACTTCAACAACGTTCTTGGCGCGATCTTGGGTTATGGCGAACTGGCCCTGCAACATGCGGCCGCCAGCCCCGACTTGCGGCGCTATCTCGACAACGTCATGAACGCGGCCGAGCGGGCGAAGTTGCTGGTGGAGCGGATCTTGGGTTTCAGCCGCAGTGGCTTGGGAGACAGCGTGCCGGTGCAGGTTCAATCCGTGGTCGAGGAAACCTTGTCGCTGCTCGAAGCTTCGATGCCGGCGGATATCCGCATCGAGCGGCATTTGCACTCGGGAACCGCCGCAGTGTTGGGCGATGCAACCTATCTGCACCAGGTGACCATGAATCTGTGCACCAATGCCGTACAAGCCCTCGATGGCGGCGGAGTGCTGAAGGTGGGGTTGGAACGCGCGGAAGTTAGGGAGATCTCGACCGTATCCAGGGGGACGCTGGTCCCTGGCCACTATGTGCTGCTGAGCGTGGAGGACACCGGCGCGGGGATCACGGCGCAGAGCTTGGAGAGGATTTTCGATCCTTTCTTCACCACCAAGCAGGTGGGGCAGGGCACCGGTCTCGGGCTCTCGGTGGTCCACGGGATCGTCGCCGATTTGGGTGGTGCGATCGATGTCAGTTCGACGGTCGGTCATGGGACGCGTTTCGTCATCTGGCTGCCGGTGGTGGGGGAGGAGGCGGCTCCGGCGAGCGGGCCCGGTGAGCCCCTGCCCTTGGGCCGTGGCGAGACCTTGATGATCGTCGATGATGAACGTCCGTTGGTGACGCTTGCCGAGGAGGTCGTGGCTGGTATCGGCTACGAGCCGGTGGGATTCATCTCCAGCCTGCTGGCGCTGGCCGCGTTTCGGGCCGCGCCGGACCGCTTCGATGCGGTGCTCACCGACGAATCGATGCCCGACCTCGTCGGCACGGAGCTCGTACGGGAAATCAGGAGCCTCAGACCCTCCATACCGATCTTGTTGATGACCGGATACGGGGATGCGAGTCTCGCGAGCCGCGCCACCGAGATGGGTGTCGATGAAGTGTTGCGGAAGCCTCTGCATGGCCGCGAGCTGGCGCAGGCGCTGGCACGCGTGTTCGCCGCGGTTGGCTGACGGCAGGCGGCCCCGGATGCAGGAGTCAACCCGCGCGCACATCTTGGTGGTCGATGACGATGCGCAGATTCGCAGTCTCTTGCACGACTATCTCGGCGAGAATGGCTTGCGCGTGAGCCTTGCCGCGACCGGCGAGCAGATGTTCACGGTGCTCGCCGATGAGGCAATCGACCTGGTGGTTCTCGACCTGCGGCTCGCCCATGAGGATGGCATGTCGATTGCCCGCTCGCTGCGCGAGCGACTGTCGGTGCCGGTGGTGATGCTCACCGGCGTACGGGATGAGGCGGATCGAGTGATGGGTCTGGAGCTCGGTGCGGATGATTACGTCACCAAGCCCTTCAGTCCCCGCGAACTCCTGGCGCGGATACGCACCGTGCTCAGGCGTACCCGCAGTTCCGCCGCGGGCACAGCGAGCCGGCGCGAAGTGCGTGCCTATCGATTCGGCGATTTCGAACTCAACCTGCGCACCCGTCGTCTGAAACGCACCGATGGCCGGGCGGTGAACCTCACCAACGGGGAGCTCAATCTGCTCGCGGCGCTGCTCGCGGCCCCGGAGCTGATCCTGACGCGTGATCAGTTGCTCGAGGCGAGTCGCGTGCACGACAACGAGGTCTACGATCGCGCGATCGACATCCAGATCCTGCGACTGCGCCGCAAGATAGAACCGGATCCAACGCAACCCCGCTACATCGTCACCGAACGGGGTGTCGGTTACATCTTCCATGCGGCGGTCGAGGTGGTCTATTGATGATGAGTCGACCCAAGAACATCGGTCTGCTTGCCGTCTTTCTCTGGTTTCTCGTCGGCGGCGCGGCGCACTTCCTGGCGACGCAACTGGAGATGCGCATCGTACCGCCTTACATCCCGTGGCCGCGGTTCACCGTGCTCATCACGGGCGTCTGCGAATTGCTCGGTGCTTTCGGTTTGTTGCCTCGATCGACCCGACGAGCGGCGGGTGTCGGCCTTTTTCTTCTGACGATTGCGGTTACGCCCGCGAACATCTACATGTTGCAGCACGCCGAATCGTTCGCGGTGCCGTTCTGGGCTTTGGTGTGGAGATTGCCGCTGCAGCTGGCGTTGCTGTGGTTGATCGCGTGGAGCGCCATCCTCTAATTCGAGTTGGCGACCGCGCGCGCGCTCAACAGGTCGATGCTGCCCTTCAATGCCAGCAGCAGCGCGTGCTGCCGCAGTGACACCATGCCTTCCTTCAGCGCCGTCGTGAAGAGCTCGGGTACCGGAGCGCGTGTGCGCACCAGATGCTTCTGCGCCGCGCTCGCCTGCAGCATTTCATAAGTGACCATACGGCCTTTGTAGCCGTCCTTGCACTCCTGGCAGCCCGCCGCCTCATACAGAATCAAACTACCGTCGGTAAACAGATGTTCCCGCCAATATTGCAGTACCTCATCCCGCTCCAGATCACCGTCCGCGCAATACTCGTCGAGCAACTCAAGGGTTTCATTAGGTGTTGTAACCCGGCTCGTTCGGCAGTGTACACAGAGCTTGCGCACCAGCCGCTGGGAGATGACGCCGATGAGCGCGTCGGCGAAATTGAACGGATCCATGCCCATATCCAGCAAGCGGACCACGGTCTCCGCGGCACTGTTGGTATGTAAGGTGGAAAACACTAGATGCCCCGTGAGCGAGGCTTCGATGGCAATTTTGCAGGTTTCGACGTCGCGCATTTCGCCGACCATGATGACGTCCGGATCGGCACGCAGAAAAGCGCGCATGGCGGCGGCGAAGGTCCAGTCAATTTTTTTGTTGACCTGCACCTGCCGCAGGCCGGGCTGGGTGATTTCCACCGGATCTTCGGCCGTCCATATCTTGACGTCGGGCTGGTTGACCTCACGCAGCAGCGAATGCAGTGTCGTCGTCTTACCGGAGCCGGTCGGGCCGCAAACCAGGATGAAACCATAGTTGCGCGTGATCATCGACTTCAAGGCTTTGAAGTCGGGCGCAGAGAAGCCGAGTTGACTCAAGGGCACGGCATCGGCGCTCGCCAAGATGCGCAGCACGACATCCTCGAGATTGTTGGCGGTGGGAATGATGGCGACCCGCAATTCGATGGCGAGTGGGCCGTGCTTGGAGAAATCGATCTTGCCGTCCTGGGGATGGCGTCGTTCGGAGATGTCGAGATCGGCCATGATCTTGATGCGCGAGATCAGCGAATGACTGTAGGTATGCGGCAGGCTGAGGTATTCCTCCAACTCCCCATCCTTGCGAAAGCGGATGCGGGTGGGGCTGAGCCCCGCATTGTTCTCGATATGGATGTCCGACGCGCCCTCGGCATGAGCTTCGATGATGATCTTGTTGACCAAGCGGACGAGGGTGTTTTCCGACACTCGCGAATCGATGCTGATCGCCTCGCGCACGGTGGGCGAATTAGCCTTCATTTCGCGCGCGAGTTGGCTGGTCAGGTCGGTGACGTGGACCTTGAGCCCCGTCTCCGCACCGAAACCGTCGCCTCGCTGGGCGCCGTCTTCGCGACCCCGGGTCGCCAACGGTCGCGCTTCGAGCGCCGCGTATTCCTTGGCAATGCGCTCCTTGAGGTTTTTCGGATCGGCAATCACGGTGTCGACGGTCATGCCGACCTGAAACCGCAGGTCCTGCAGGTATTCGGCCGCGAAGGGGTTCTCAACGGCGACGACGATCGCCGCGCTCGTGTGGATCAGCGGCAACACCTGGTGGCGAATCGCGAATGCGGTTTCGATGACCTCCACCGTGCCTTGTTCGATCGGAAAAGTGGCGACGTTGACGTAGGGGATCCCGAACTTTCTCGACAGCGCCATTTGGATCAGGCGCATCGAGGCGATACCGAGCTCTATGAGGATGTCGCCGAGCCGCCGCGTCGGCTGCTGCGATTGCAGCAGCAGCGCCTGCTCGAGCGCCGCCGGAGTGATCGCACCGGTCTCGATCAGGATATCGCCCAGGCGCCCGCTGGTCGGCTTGGCACGCAGTGCCAGGGCAGCGAGCAACGCCTCGGGGTTGTCGATGGCGTGTTGTTCCAGATAGTCCTCGGCCGTGCCCATTTTTGGTTTGACTGCCGGTGCGGCCTTGTTGGGTGGGGCGGAGGCAGCCTGCGGGACGGCGGGGGGCACCCCCTCTTTCGTTGGCATCTCGAATGAAAGGGTCTTGATGGCCGCGGCAGGGATGAAACAGTTGACGAAGTCGTCGCGACCTTGCTCGGTGAGATAGACGAAAACGCCACTCGTCTCTTTCACGACCCCGAGAGTCGATGCCTCGAGCGTCTTGCCGTCCCGGAACACCAGCCGCAGTGGACGTGCCGACGTGAAACCTGGTTGAGGATGGGCACCACGCCTGTCTCTTTCGAATCTGGCGGGCGCGCTCAACCGCAAACAGCGTATATCGGCCGTTGCGATGGTCGAGGGGCTGCCATGCTCATCGGGCCACAGGTGGATGGCACCGGTTGCCGGTTCGAACTCTACCAACAAGCCGTTGATTGCCTCCCCGGACAGCAGTTCGACCGAGCAGACACAGAGTGCTTCAGGCGGGATGCTCTTAAATCGCCACGACGGAGGGGACGGCCAGCGGAGGGCTATGGTTTCCTCCAAGGAGAGATTGTTCGCGTCGGACATGGCGCTCATTCATCGAGTGCGGCGGCCGCCGCTGTGTAACAGGGTATCGGTCGATGTGCAAAAAACTGTAGGTCGAGCGCACCACAGGCCCTACCGATCGCGCCAGCCAAATACCAGCAGGGACAGGGCGGCGAGGTGAAATACCACTGCGGCAGCCACGATGTAGGAGAGCTGCCAGATCAGCATGGTCGAGCCCGCGAGCAGGCTCGCGCCCGCAATGTAAAGCATGGCACCGAACTTCGAAACGGGCGATGCAAGACGCCAGTAAACGATACCCACCGCGCCGAGCGCGAGCAGTCCCTTGATGACCGCCATTCCGCGCAGCAAGCGCGCGAGCGCGGGGTCCGCCTGTAAATAGCCGCTGGGATCGCCTATCCAGAGGGCAAACCCTGAGGCGGCGACGCACCCTAAAAGTAATCCGGCGCGCAGCGGCAGGGCAAGGGTCGACCGGTTCGCCGCGCGGATGCTGCCTGTGGCAACGAGAACTGACAGAGCCATGCCATTTGCTCCCAACGGTGTATCGGACAAGAGTAACCATCGATAGCTTAGCCGAGGTGGCCCGCATCCGCGAGCGGTCGGCTACCCGCGCGAGGGGTTGCGCACGGGCTGACATCCGTGGTTCGATTGACCGCAGGGGTGGTGCGCATGAATGCTGATCCGGTGGTGATTTTGTCGTCGCAACGGACTCCCGTGGGCGCATTTCAAGGGATATTCAAGAGTGTGTCCGGCCCTGAACTCGGCGCGGCGGCCATTGCCGCGGCGATCCAATGCTCGGGGCTCGGAGCCTCGGTGGTCGATGAAGTCATCATGGGCTGCGTACTCTCGGCGGCGCTCGGCCAGGCGCCCGCAAGACAGGCGGCGCTCGCCGCCGGTGTGCCCGCCGGCACTCCCGCCACCACCGTCAACAAGATGTGCGGATCGGCGATGCGCGCCGTGATGCTGGCGGCCGACCAGTTGTTGGCGGGTAGTGCGACCGTGGTCGTGGCGGGCGGCTTCGAATCGATGACCAATGCGCCCTATCTGCTGCCCAAGGCCCGCGCCGGCTATCGCATGGGCCATCAAGAAGTTTTGGACCATATGTTCTATGACGGGTTGCAAAGCCCATGGGACGGTCGGTTGATGGGCTGCTTCGCTGACGCCACGGCTGCTCGTTTTGGCATCTCCCGCGAGACACAGGACGCGTTTGCGAGGGAATCAGTGCGTCGAGCGCAGGCCACCATCGAGGGCGGCGGCTTCGCGGCGGAGATCGCGCCGGTGTCGGTCAAGACCCGAAAGTCCGAGACCTTGGTCGATCGGGACGAGACGCCCGGCACGCTCGATCCGACGAAGATACCGACTCTCAAACCCGCCTTTGCGGCCGATGGGACCGTCACTGCGGCGAGTTCCGCGAGCATCTCCGATGGCGCCGCGGCGCTCATCTTGACGCGCGCATCGCGGGCCGCTCGCGAGGGTGTGACGCCGCTGGCGACAATCCGTGGTTACGTGAGTCATGCCACCGATCCTGAGTGGTTCACGTTGGCACCCGTGGGGGCGGTGCAAAAGCTCATGAGCCGGCTGGGTTGGACCACCGCCGATGTGGATCTTTTCGAGATCAACGAGGCGTTTGCCGTGGTGACCCTGGTGGCGATGCGCGAGTTGGGTGTGGATGCGGCACGGGTGAACGTGCATGGCGGCGCCTGTGCCCTCGGGCATCCGATCGGCGCGACCGGCGCGCGCATCCTGACCACCTTGATTCATGCCTTGAGGGCGCGCGGTCAGAAGCGCGGCATCGCCACCCTGTGCATCGGCGGTGGGGAAGGCACGGCGATTGCCGTCGAGATCGACTGACCGCGCTTCGGTTGCCGTCGGCTGCCCGGCAATCATGTTAGGCTCGTTTGGAAATTGTGCGTGTCGCACCGGAGGTTCGTCGTGTCCACGTTCGTGTTCCTGGGTTTCCTCGGGTTCTTTTTTGTTTTGGGCCCGATTGGGCTGTATCTCTTCGTGAAATTATTCCCAACCCGGTATCCCGACTACATCGGCTTTCCTGAAAAGCCGCCTAGCGATCGGGCGAGTGTCACCGACGGCCGGTCGGCAGAGACGGCGGCTGACTAGCGATCGAGTCGCCTCACGCCGATGCCTCGGCATAGGCGTGCAACACCTGCAGCAGCTGGTTGGCGCCGACCGGATGGCTGAACAAATAGCCCTGCGCATACCGACAGCCCAGTGACTGAAGAATCGCGAGCTGTGCGCCATCCTCGACGCCCTCCGCGAGGCTGGACATTCCCAGGTTCTCGACGAGACTGATGGTGGCATGAATGACCGCGAGCACGTCCGCCGATTTATCGATGTCCTGCAGGAATGAGCGATCTATCTTGATCGTATCGAAAGGATAGTTGCGCAACACTGCCAGCGACGAAGTACCGGTGCCGAAGTCATCCATCGCGAGTTTGACGCCCAGCGTGCGCAGTTCCAGCATCAAGGCCCGCGACTCGTCGGGGTGCCGCATGATTTCTCGCTCGGTGATCTCGAGTTGCAGGCAGCTTGCCGGCAACCTTTGGCGGGCCAAAGTGTCTTTCAGTTGCGTAAGCAACCGGTCGCCCAGCGCCAGTTCCGCGCGCGACAAATTGACGCTGATGGTCGCCGGCGCACGCGTCGGGTCGGTTCTGCGCCAATGAGCCATGGCCTCGCAGGCTGCGTCTTGGACCCACCGGCCGAGGGCAACGATCAGCCCCGTTTCCTCCGCGATCGGAATGAATTCCGCCGGTGGAACGAGGCCCAACACCGGATGGTTCCAACGGACCAGTGCTTCGGCGGATACCATCGCGCCCGTCGCCAGATCAACGATGGGCTGGTAGAGCAGGGTGAGTTCGGAGGTGCCGATCGCGCGGCGCAGGCTGTTCTCGATGGTCACGTGGCGGGTGAGCCGTGCGTGCATGGTTTCGTTGAAAACCACGGAGCAAGCACGGCCGGCCCGTTTCGCCTCATACATGGCTACATCGGCGTTGCGTACCACTTCCTCGGCGCTGGTCAGGCACTGATTGCTGGTGATGATGCCGATGCTCGCGCTCGAATGGACTTCGCTGCCCTGGATTTCGTAGGGGGGCGCCAACGCATCCAACAGGCGTTCGGCGATCCGCAGCGCATGTTGTGGCGCTTTGAGGTCATTGATGAGCAAGAGGAATTCATCGCCGCCGAACCGGCTGACGACATTGCCCGATTCTTGGCCACTCTGGGTATCCGCGGCGCGCAGAACGCCGCGCAAGCGGCCGGAGATTTGCCGCAGCAGTTCATCGCCCGCCTCGTGTCCGAGGGTATCGTTGATGAGCTTGAAGCGATCAAAATCGAGGAATAAAACGGCGAAGTAGGGCTGTTTTTGCTGCTGTACTCGTGTAATGGCTGCTTCCAGCTGTTTCATGTAGGCGGCGCGATTGGCGAGCCCCGTGAGCTTGTCCCGTTGCGCCGCGTCCGCCAGCTCGGACTCCATCGCCTTGCTGCTGGTCACATCGACATCGATTCCCACCAGCCGGCGCGGCACTCCGTCCGCATCCCGTTGTACCCTGGCGACGCTGCGCAGGTGCCTGATGTCGCCCGAAGGCAGAACGATGCGGAACTCCGACTCGATCGCCGACTCTACGACCAATGCCGCTCGCATCTCCTCTTCAGCTCGCGCCCGGTCATCGGGATGCAAGCATTCCAACCACGTCGCCAGGGGAACGCTGCCCGAGGGCCTGTCGGTTCCATAGATGCGATTCAACTGCGCATGCCACTGGAAGGCAGTGGTGCTGGGATCCCATTCCCAAACGCCGATGCCGGCGGCCTCGGCAGCCAGCTCGAACCGTTCGCTGGTCGTGCGCAGTGCCTGTTCTACGTTCTTCCGGTCGGTAATATCCTGTATCGCGCCGATCACCCGTGCCGGCCGTCCTTGATCGAATTCGACGACGCCAATCGTCCTTATCCAGATTGACCGCCCGCGGGCCGTGCGCATCGGGATCTCGAGGTCGTAACCCTCACCGCGATCGGAAGCGGCGCGAATCGCCTGCCAGAGACGGGATGCCACGGAAGGGTCAATCAGTTTATCGAGCGCTTCCGCGGACGGCACGGTGTCGCCCTCGATCTCGTAGATCTTGAAGGTCTGACGCGTCCAGACCTGATTGCCGGAAAGAAGATCGAGACGGAAGCCACCGACCGCGGAAATGGCACCCGCCTGCTCGAGAAACTGTTGACTCTCGGCGAGCTGCGCTTGGGATCGCTTGAGGGACGTGATGTCGTTCACGAGGACGTAAATGCCGCGCGTCTCACCGGCGATGATGTCGGGGGTGTAGTGGACCAAGAGGGTTGAGGCGGATTGTTCGCCGTCGGCGAATTTTTCCGTTTCGAAAATGACCGTTTCGCCGCGAAGCGCAGCCGCCATGCGGCCACGTACCCTGTCGAGCGCGGCTGCTGGAAAACAATCCTCGAGTCGCCGGCCTTGCATCGATCTGCCTGACATTCCAAACCATTTCTCGTGCGCCTGGTTGGAAAAGCGATTGACCAGATCCTTGTCCCAATAGGCAATCATCGAGGGCAGCGCGTCCAGCACCGCATAAAGGTCACGCTCGCGAAAATCGGCGCGGCGACGCAGCAACAAGGCCAGGGAAGCGGTCAAAGCAATCGCCAGCAACAACAGCATCACGTCGATCATGACCACGGAATTCGGCTCGGCCATCTGCGACTACAGTCCTATGCGATCACCACATCGTCGTATCGACCGGATCCGGCAATTCCGATCGTCAAACCCGGTCGCGTGTTCGATTCTGTGATTCAGGTCGCACCACTCCCGGGTCGATCGTCCGATAGCCTTGGGCATGCAAATCGACCGTGCGCAAATCCTGAAGGCTGCTGCGTCGTTGGGTGGGCTCGGCGGCGGTGCCAACGATACCCCGCGCATCCTCGCCGCCCTTTGCAATCCTCAGGTGCAAGCTCGCGAGGTGGCCGGCTTGCTGGGCCGGGAGCCTGCGCTCTATGCCAAAGTCTTGCGGGTCGCGAATTCTCCTTATTACGGCCAAGCGCGTTCGATCTCGACGCTCGAGCGAGCGGTGGTGGTCTTGGGCCTCGACGCGGTGCGCGGTATCGCGGCGGCTGCCTGCCTCGATCGAACCGCGGTCAGGAACAACGAGCCAACTCTCATCGATATCGGCGCATTGATAGCGCACAGCCTCGCCACCGCGGCCGCCGCTGAATCCTTGGCCCGTCTGCGGCATCCTGGCCTCGCGGCACAGGCCTTCATCACGGGCCTCTTGCACAACCTGGGGATCGTCGTGCAGATGTCGCTCGACGCGGCAGGAATGAAATCGATGATCGCGCTGCGCCAAGCGGCGGATGAGCGGGATATGCGCACGCTCGAGTGCGAGCAAACCATTGTGGGTCACGAGACCTGCATTGCGATGATCTTCGAAGCGTGGAATCTCCCCGAGGCCTTGATCGCGGCGGTTCACGATCATCATGACCCCGCGGCGGCCAGTCCCGACCATCGTGACCTGACCGCTTGCATCAATTTGGGCGCGACCCTGGGATTGGCCAGCGGTCATACCTTCACCTTGGAGCCCGCGCCCATCCCATGCAATGCCTTCGCAATGTCATGCCTCGGCGTCGCGCCGCCGCAACTCGACGAAATCGCGCGAGAATTACCGCGTCGAGTCGAGGTATTGAAGAAGGCGTTGTTCGACCGCTAGGCTCGCGGCTCAGCGGCGATGACTGCGATATGACTTAAAGCGCGGAAATGTTTTTGATTTTGACATTGTGAATTTTCCGGCTCGGACGGGTCACCGTGCGGGTGTGGTAGCCTTCCGCCGCCTATTGCAACTCAAGGTAACGGTGGATGTCATATCGCGATCAGGTCACTCAGGCCGCACGTCTGATTAATGGTAAGGGTGAGCCGTGGCAGGGTATATCTGCCGATGCTGTGGCTCGGATGCAATTGCAAAACCGCTTCAAGACGGGTTTGGACATCGCCCGGTATACCTCGGCGATCATTCGCAAGGATATGGCCGCATACGATGCGGATAGCTCGAAGTACACGCAATCGCTCGGCAGCTGGCATGGGTTCATCGCGCAGCAAAACATCATTGCCGTGAAGAAGCATTTCGGCGGCACCGAACGACGCTACATCTACCTCTCCGGATGGATGGTGGCCGCGCTTCGATCGGAATTCGGTCCGCTGCCGGATCAGTCGATGCATGAGAAGACCTCCGTTCCGGCATTGATCGGCGAGATCTACGCATTCCTTCGCCAGGCGGACGCGCGCGAACTCGGCGGACTATTTCGGGAAATCGATGCGGCTCGCCGCGAAGGCGATTCCGTCAAGGAACATCGGCTGTTGGCCGCCGTGGATAACTATCAATCGCATGTCGTTCCGATCATCGCCGATATCGATGCGGGCTTTGGGAACGCTGAGGCCACCTACCTGCTGGCCAAGAAGATGATCGAGGCCGGCGCGGGTGCGCTGCAAATCGAAAACCAGGTCTCGGATGAGAAGCAATGCGGCCATCAAGACGGCAAGGTCACCGTGCCGCATGAAGTGTTCCTCGCGAAGATCCGTGCGTGCCGTTATGCCTTCCTCGAACTCGGCGTTCCTGACGGCATCATCGTCACCCGCACCGACTCGCTGGGGGCCGGCCTCACGCAGCAAATTGCATTCAGCAAGACGCCTGGCGATTTGGGCGATCAGTACAACAGCTTTCTCGATTGCGAGGAGATCGTTGCGAGCGACCTACGTGATGGCGACGTACTCATCAGCCGCGAAGGCAAGCTGCTGCGGCCCAAGCGCCTGGCCAGTAACCTCTACCAATTCCGGCCCGGAACCGGCGAGGATCGTTGCGTTTTAGACAGTATCACCGCGCTGCAAAACGGCGCCGACCTGCTGTGGATCGAAACCGAGAAGCCGCATATCGAACAGGTTGCGGGCATGATGGACAGGATTCGAAAAGTCGTGCCAACGGCAAAGCTGGTCTACAACAATTCCCCGTCGTTCAACTGGACGTTGAATTTCCGCCAGCAAGTCTTGGCAAGCTGGGTGGCCGCCGGCAAGGACGTCTCCGCGTACAAGCCCGCTTTACTGATGAGCGCCGAGTATGACGGCACGGAACTCGCCAAGGAAGCCGACGAGCGAATCCGGACATTCCAAGCGGACGGTTCCAAGCGTGCCGGTATTTTCCACCACCTGATTACGCTGCCCACTTACCACACCGCGGCGCTCTCGACGGACAACTTGTCGAGGGAATACTTCGGATCGCAAGGGATGCTGGGTTACGTCTTGAATGTCCAGCGGCAGGAGATCAGGCAAGGCATTGCATGCGTCAAGCACCAGAACATGGCCGGCTCCGATATGGGCGACGATCACAAAGAATATTTCGCCGGTGAGGCGGCGCTCAAAGCGGGCGGTATACATAACACGATGGGACAATTCGGTCCCTAAGTCAGGTTCCTGGGCCCCCCGAAAGGGGGGCATCCCGCTGGTTCACGAGCGATTTATGTCAACCTGGACATGGGATCTTATTGTCCATCGATTTGAAAACGCCTAAATAAGCGTCGACCCTTGAGTGTAACCCCTACAGAAGCCGCCGGAAGTGTCGTTACATGACAGGTGGATTCGGTCGTCATCGGGTGTCGCCTTGATCGATAGCTTGAAGGAAAAACTCAAGAGCGCTGTGAACTTTCCCAGCCCGCCGGCGGTTGCGCAACAGATCATCGCGCTCGCCAGCGATCCGGAGATCGATGTCACCAAGGTGGCATCGACCATCGCCAAAGACCCGGGTCTGACGGCCAAGATCTTGCGCGTTGCCAATTCCCCTCTTTATTCGAAGAAGCGCAAGAGCGACAACCTGCGGCAGGCTCTGGTCGTGCTCGGTATGAATGCGGCCGTCACGCTTGCGTTGAGTTTTTCTCTGGTCGGCACCTACAAAGGCGTCAGAGGTGGCGGCATCGATTACATCCGCTTTTGGCGCCGCACGATCCTCGGCGCCTCGGCGGCGCAGGCGTTTGCCGAACACAAAGGCTTGACCACGATCGACGAGGTTTTTCTCGCCGCATTGCTGCAAGACATCGCCGTGATCGCGATCGATAAAATCATGCCCGATTTCTATGCAGGGCTGCCCAAGGAGACGACTCATGCGGAATTCGTCGCATACGAAATCAAGCAGCTGGGCGTCGATCACGCGACGGTGGGCGGATGGCTTCTCGACCAATGGAAGCTCGGTGGTCTCTTGTGCCGCACGGTCGCCGCGAGTCACGCGCCGCTGGGCTTGGCCGAGCCTGGCGAAGCGATCGTCGCCGGCTGCGTCGCATTGGGAAGCGACTGCGTCGAAATCTTGCTGACGAATCAGCAGCCCGACGAATTGACGAAGCTTTCGGCCAACGCCGAGGCCTGGATCGGCATGGGTCCGGAGGACCTGGCCGTGACCCTGCAACAGATCGTGGCGCGGATTCCCGAGGTCGAGCGGCTGTTCGATACCAGTTTGCTGAATGCGGAGGAGGGGGTCGCCCTGATCGAGCAGGCCCGCGAGATTCTCATGATTCGCAATCTGCAAGCACTCGAGCAGGTCAATACACTGCAGCGCTCCTCCGAATACCTGGAAACCCGCGCCGCGGAGCTGGAGGACAAGCACCGGCGCGATCCTCTGACCGGCGTGTTCAACAGACGTCATATGGATGAGGTGCTGGCGAAGGAATTTGCGATTGCGGTCGAGGGCCGGTGGCCCCTCAGCGTGGTGTTCGCGGATCTGGATCGGTTCAAGCTGGTGAACGACCACTATGGACACCCGGCGGGCGATGCCGTGCTCGTCGAATCAGCCAGGGTGATTCTTCAGGTGGTGCGCGCGTCGGACTGTGTCGCTCGCTACGGCGGTGAGGAGTTCCTGTTGATCCTCCCGGGAACGGGCGCCGACGAAGCGATCATAGTGTGTGAACGGCTGCTGAGTCGTTTGCGCGCGACCCGTCACGAACTCGACGGAGGCGCAATCACCGTGACGGCGTCCTTGGGTGTCTCCACGTTCAGCCCGAGCACCCCGTTTCGCAGTGTGCTCTCGCTGGTGGAAGCGGCCGATCAATCGGTCTATGCCGCCAAGCAAGCCGGCCGTGACCGGGTGGTGCGCTATGACCAGCTCAGCCGATCAGCCGGAATCGTCGACTCCGCCCGGCGCACTGCGGCGGCAACGCGTCGCGGCTGAGACCTCAGTCATGCCGACCGCTGCTCGGCCTTGTGAGCGTCGACCATGGCGATCATGCTGTCGAAACGGAAGTCATACCTCGGCGTGATCGAAGGCGCCAGAGTCGCGCCCGACCCTTTTTCGGCGTGGCGCCGATCAATCCACGCGCTCGCAATTCCAAGCGAGTTCGCCGGCGCATGATCATGAAACAGGCTCTGTGCGGTATGCAGGATGTCCTTCTTATCCAGTCCGAAGTCCTCTTGCAAGCGCCGCAGCATGTAATCGAAATTGCGCGGATCGGGCTTGTACGAGCCAATGTCCTGCGCGGTGTAGATCGCGTCATACTCGATGCGTAGTCGCAGGTTGCTGCCGCGATAGGACAGTCGATCGCAGTTGGTCAGCGTGATGATCTTGAAGTGCTTCTTGAGGTATTGCAACGCGCGCGGCGAGTCCGCGAACTCCGGCCAATCAGGTACCGACGCGCCAAAAATATTGGCTTCTTCGGCGCTGACTTTCACGCCCCATTCGTCGGCAATCCGCTTGTAGACCATGGCCAGCAGCTGCATGTAGACCATCGCCGGGGTGTCGAGTTGCTGCTGGGATTCGTGCTTCGCGAAGATGCCGAGTATCTCGTCACGCGGTCTGCCATCGAGGCCGGCCCTGTCGACGAGCGGCGCGAGGCCGTTCCAGATGCCCGATTCCCAGTCGATCAGCGTGCCGTAGGTGTCGAACGTCAGGGCTTTGAAATCAGAGAGTCGCATAACAGTAGATTATCGCAGTTCAGGCTGAAGTTTCTTCGATTGGGGCATAGTATGCGCTCGACCACCCATGGCGATCACCCTCTACTGGTTCAGGAACGATCTGCGATTGACCGACAATCCGTCGCTTGCGGCGGCGTGCGCCGCGGGCAACGAACTGCTGCCCATCTATGTCAGATCGAGCGACGAAACGACGGCCACTTCATGGAATTTCCCGCGCTGGGGTGTTGAGCGGCGAGCGTTCCGGGACCAGGCGCTCGATGGCCTCGACCGGCAGATCGCTGCCAGGGGCAATCGACTGAGGATCTTCGCCGGCAGGCCTGCGGAGGTAATCGTCGAGGTGGCGCGACGCACGGGTGCCGAACGGGTGTTCTGCGAGAGCATCGCCGCGCCCGAGGAGATCGCCGAGGTGGCGGCCTTGCGCGAGGGCGGGCTCGACGTCTGCGAACAGTGGCAATCCAGCCTGTTACTGCCGGCGGACCTGCCATGTACCATCGAGCAACTGCCCGGGGTCTTTACGGCCTTCCGACATGCCGTCGAGCGCGCGGGTGTGCTGCCACGGGCGCCGCTGGCTGCATCCGCGCAGCTACCGCCGGCGCCTTCCGTGGCGCTGCCGATTGGGCTCACCGAAACGGCAACGCAAACGGCTGCAACGCCATGGTTTGCCTTCTCAGATCCCGCTTTTCACGGGTCGGAAGCCAGCGCACTTGCACATGTCGAACATTATTTCGAGTCGGCTGCGCCGCAGTCATACAAAGCAACCCGCAATGGTCTATCGGGGCCGGATTATTCAACGAAGTTCTCGCCATGGCTCGCCGTGGGCGCGCTGTCGCCGCGGACCGTTTTTCAGGCGTTGAAGGCTCACGAGGCCCGCTGCGGCGCCAACGACAGTACGTACTGGATCTGGTTCGAGTTGTTGTGGCGGGACTTTTTTCGCTTCTGGAGCCTGAAACACGGTGTGCGGCTGTTCCGTGCTCGGGGCCTCTCTGAACGGCCGCCGGCGCAACAGGACGCGCAGGCCTTCGCCCGCTGGTGCGCCGGCGAGACGGGTCACGGTTTTGTCGATGCCGGTATGCGTGACCTGGCGTGTTCGGGTTATCTGTCGAACCGCATGCGCCAAGTGGTTGCAAGCTATCTCATTCATGACCTCGATGGCGACTGGCGGGCAGGCGCCGCGTGGTTCGAGTCGCGGTTGATCGATTACGACGTTTGCAGCAATCACGGCAACTGGCTGTACTTGGCGGGCCGCGGCGCCGATCCGCGCCAGGGACGTCGTTTCGATCCGGACAAACAGGCCGCCACCTATGATCGAGAGGGCAGGTACCGGGCGCTCTGGGGTGTTGCCGGTGGCCCACGTAACGCATGAACGGGCCACAGCTATCAAGTCTGTTGCACTGCGGCCGTTATTGAGGGGATGTCACGATTTACAAACGCCGCCGTTTGAGATAGGCGCCAATCTCCGGAGGACGCCATGGCACTAGGCAATTCAGTAGGTACGCGCCTGATGTTGGCTTTCGGCGCCGTGAGTCTCATGTTCAGCGGCGTCGTGGGCATGGCCATCGGCCGTCTCGCCGCGTTCAGCACGGTGACCGGCGACATCACCGTTCCGGCACTCACACTGGCTGCGAACGTCGATGACCAAGCGAAGCGTATCGACGTGTTGCAGGCGGAGCAGCAGCAGCCGGTCAGAGCCCAAGCCGATGGGCTCGCGGCTTCCTACCGCAGCACGAGAACGCTCTTGGTCGCGCTCTGCATTTTTGTGACGTCGATCGCATTATGCTTGGGTGTTTTTATCACCCGCTCAATCCGCAATCCCCTCCGCCAAGTCATCGCGCATTTCCAAGAAATTCGCCAGGGACGTTTCAACGAGGAGATCGTGGTCACGTCCGGGGATGAGATCGGTCGAGTGCTGCTGGCGCTCAAGGCAACACAGCAGAGCCTGCTGGACGCATCGGTCAAGGCAGCCGACTATCAGGGACAGATCGCCGGCATCAGCAGAGCACAAGCCGTCATCGAGTTTGAACTCGATGGGACCGTGCGCGCCGCGAACCAAAATTTTACCGCTGCCATGGGCTATCCACTCAATGAGGTGATCGGGAAACACCACCGCATGTTCTTGGAGCCAGGTGTTGCCGACACGGCCGAGTATCGGCAACTATGGGATGCGCTGCGGCGCGGCGAGTATGTGGCCGGCGTGTTCAAGCGGGTCGGGCGGGGTGGCCGGGAGGTTTGGCTGCAGGCGAGCTACAACCCAATTCTCGATCCGCAAGGCAAACCCTACAAGGTCGTGAAGTACGCTACGGATATCTCCGATCAGGTACGATTGAAGGCGGGTTTCGATGAGGCAATGAATGAGCAGATTCGGGGGAGACAAGATCTGGATGCTGCGGTGAAAGATACACAGGCGGTCGTAAAATCGGCGCTCGAGGGCGATCTATCGTCACGGATACCGATGCAGGGCAAGACAGGCGAGATCGCCGTGCTGTGCCGGGGCATCAACACGCTGCTCGAGGCGACCATGGCGCTGATCTCTGGGGTCAAGGCTGCCGCCAGTGAAGTGCATACCAGCGCTGAAGAAATTGCGAGGGGCAATACCAGCCTCTCGCAACGTACCGAGGAGCAGGCTTCGAGTCTGGAGGAGACCGCGTCGTCGATGGAACAAATGACCTCGTCCGTCAAACAGTCGGCAGACAATGCGGAACAAGCCAATCAGCTGGCGACCGCGGCGCGCCGGCAGGCGGAGAACGGAGGTGCGGTCGTCGCCTCCGCCGTGACCGCCATGAGCGCCATCAATACTTCATCGAAGAAGATCACCGAAATCATCGGTGTCATCGACGGCATCGCCTTCCAGACCAATCTGCTCGCCCTGAATGCGGCGGTTGAGGCGGCGCGGGCCGGCGAGCAAGGCCGAGGTTTTGCGGTAGTTGCCAGCGAAGTCCGCAGTCTCGCGGGGCGCAGCGCAACGGCGGCAAAGGAAATCAGAGATCTCATCCAGGACAGCGTCGCCCGTGTCGAGGAGGGCAGCAAGTCGATCGATGACTCGGGCAAAGCGCTTCAGGAGATCGTTGCTTCGGTCAAGAAGGTGAATGATATCGTGGCCGAAATTGCTGCGGCCAGTCGGGAACAATCCGCCGGTATCGAACAGGTCGGCAGGGCCGTCATGCAGATCGATGAAGCAACGCAGCAGAATGCCGCGCTGGTGGAGGAGTCCGCCGCTGCCAGTCAATCGATCGTCAATCACGCGCAAGCGCTGAATAATTTAATCACGCGCTACCAGGTTGGCGCGGTGGAGCAAACGGCGGCCGCGGTCGCGGCGCCCAAGAGCGAGATGGGGGGCAATGCGGTGGAACGCCGAGGAGCAAAACGGCCGTGGGCGAAAGGCTCGATTGTCAGCGGGACGTCCGCTGAGTCCGAGTGGGCCGAATTCTAAATGGGCCAAGCCCCATCACGCTGAGTGAACACGACAGCGCGCCTGCCGACGGCACACCCGTGAAATCCGCGGTGCTGATCAGCGCGGCCGAGGCGGCCGCCATCGTGCGATCAGGCAACTGGATCGACTACGGATTTGGTCTGGCGCAACCGGATGCGTTCGACGCCGCCCTCGCAGCGCGCGCGGCAACGCTTGCGGGCGTGAAGATTCGCGCGGCGCTCACCCTCCGTCCCCGTCCGACGCTCGAAGTCGATGCCGAGGGTCGGCATTTTCACTTCTTCAACTGGCATTTCTCGGCCTACGACCGACAGCAGCACGATCGCGGCCGCTGCAACTACATTCCGATGAACTTCGGCGAAGCGCCGGATTATTACCGCCGTTTCATCGACCCGGTTGATATCGCCTGCATCAAGACGACACCGAAGGACGAGAGGGGCTTTTTCAACTTCGGCTGCAGTACCACCTACCTTACGGCGATGACCGAGCGGGCGAGGGTGGTGATCGTCGAGACCTGCGCAGCAATGCCGCACGTCTGCGGCCCGCAGAACGGCATCCACGAAAGCGCGGTGGATTTCGTGATCGAGGGCGCCGACGCTGATCTGCCCTGCATCTCGTCGGCGCCGATTGGCGCCTGCGAACGCGAGGTTGCACGCCTCATTGCCCAGGAAATCGACGATGGCGCCTGCCTGCAGATCGGTATCGGTGGCATGCCGAACGCGGTATGTTCGCTGTTGCGCGAAGCGAATGTGCGCGATCTCGGCATCCACACGGAGATGCTCGTCGACGGCGTCGCCGATCTGATCGAGGCAGGCATCGTCTCGAACGCCCGCAAGCAAATCGACCCCCACGTGACGGTGTTTTCCTTTGCCGTGGGCGGACCGTCTCTGTATCGCTTGATCGATCGTAATCCAGCGTTCCGCGGATGCGCCGTGGATTACACCAATCTGCCGGCGAACATCGCCAAGAACGACCGTGTCATCTCGATCAACAATACGACGCAAATCGATCTGCAAGGTCAGGCGGCCTCCGAGTCCTCAGGTTTCCGTCACGTCAGCGGCACCGGTGGGCAACTTCAGTTCGTCCGTGGGGCCTACGCCTCGCGGGGTGGGAAGTCGTTCATCTGCCTGGCCTCCACCTATGACAAGTCGGCGATGCCGCAAAGCCGAATCGTCGCGACGCTGACGCCCGGCAACATCGTGACGACGCCGCGCACCGACACGATGTACGTGGTCACCGAGTTCGGCATGGTCAATCTCAAGGGTAAATCGGTCGCCGACCGTGCGCGAGCTCTGATCTCGATCGCCCATCCCGACTATCGCGAGCACCTCACCCGTGAGGCGTATGCCAATCGACTCATCCCGAAGGGCTATTTCTGATCGTGGCCGCGCGCCGGTCTTCAGGGGGACCGGCTCCGCGTTTCGATCGGAAATGAGGCGCTGATCCTCGTCCCATGACCAATCGACGACTTCAATTCGAAACGTCCGCCGGCGATCGTCGCGCGCTCCCGCATGCTGCGCAGGCCAATGCTGCCGGCATCTGCGGCGCGCACGTGTGCATCGCGGACGTTGAAGCCGACGCCATCATCGCGGATCGATACAGTCAGCCGGTCGGTGCCGCTCTTCAAGCGCACCTTCAGGTTCTTCGCCCCCGAATGTTGAACTGCGTTCGAAAGTCCTTCCTGAACGATGCGAAAACAAGCCAATGCGACGTTCGGCGCAAGTGCAGCGACCTTCGCATCCGTTTCGAACCTGACCTTCTGATCATCCGCGAGACGTAAATTATCGACGTACGAGCGCATTGCGCCGGGCAAGCCCTGGCTGTCGAAGGTGGGCTTGCGCAACGCGACCGCAAGTTCATGCAGATGGTCGATGGCCGTCGCCACGAGATGAATCCAATCGTCAACCGAATCGGTCGGGAATTCAGCGGCGTGATTCCTGCGGATGGCTTCCATGCTCATCCGCAGGCCGATGAGAATTTGCTGGACATCGTCGTGCAGTTCCCCGGCGATATATCTGCGCTGTTCCGCCACCGTGCCGCGCAGCTGCTCGGTGAGCTCCGCCACCCGCGAGTTGGCCAGAACCAGCTTATGGTCCATGAGTTTGAGCAGATGCGGGAAGGTGGGAGCTGCGGTCATGCGGTCGCCACGATCTTGGGCCGGCGCATAGAGTCCGAAAACTCGGCGGCGTTCATGGAACGACCGAAGTAGTAACCCTGCGCCTCGGCACAGGCCATTTCCCGCAGACGGAGCACTTGGTCCCGGGTCTCGACGCCTTCCGCCACCACGCGCATCTTCAAGCTCTTGCCCATCTGGATGACCGCGCTGACGACCCCGGCGTCGGCAGCGTCAGTGGTCAGATCGCGGACGAACGATCGATCCACTTTCAAGGTGTCGACCGGGAAGCGCCGGATGTAGCTCAGGCTCGAATAGCCCGTGCCGAAATCGTCCAGGGCGAGCTGCACGCCAAGCTGCTTCAAGGCATGCAGGACGACCTCGGTCGATTGCGAGTCCTGCATGAGGAATGTCTCGGTGAGTTCCAACTCGAGACATCGCGGATCGAAACCTGTTTCCGCCAGGATGTCGGCCACGCCGGCGACAAATTCCTTCGACCGCAATTCAACCGCCGACACGTTCACGCAGAGCCTGAGCGGGGTCGCCCGTGCCTGCTGCCAAGACCTGGCCTGCCAGCACGCCTCGCGGAGCACCCACCGACCGATCGGCACGATCAATCGCGATTCCTCCGCGATGCCGATGAAATCGCCCGGCAGAAGACGCCCTCTGCTCCCATGATTCCACCGCAGAAGCGCCTCCACACCCGAGCAACCACCGGTGGCCAGATTCATGATCGGCTGATAATGCAATTCCAACTCGCAGCGTGCCACCGCATAGCGCAGCCCCGTCTCGAGGAGCTGGCGCTCGCTGGCACCTGCATTCAAGTCCTGTCGATAGAACTGGTAACTGTCCCTGCCTGAGCCCTTGGCCTCGTACATTGCCGAATCTGCGTTGCGCAACAGCACCTCCGCCTCGTTGCCGTCATCCGGAAAAATCGCGATGCCGATGCTCGAAGACACGTGGATGGCCTGCCCATCGATGATGATCGGGGCGCGCAGGCATTTCAAAATATTTTCCGAGCAGATTGCCGCATCACCGGCATGGGCGATTTCCGCCAGGACGATCACGAATTCATCGCCGCCGAGCCGGCACACGGTGTCGGAGGCGCGCACACACTCAACCAGGCGCTTGGCAACCGCCTGCAGGAGCCGATCGCCGCCCGCGTGACCCATGGAATCATTGATATGTTTGAACCGGTCGAGATCGAGGTAGAGCACGGCGAGCACCGTCTTGTGGCGCTTCGCCGTGAGCAATGCTTGGGTGAAAAGGTCGTTCAGCAAGCGTCTGTTGGGCAGATCCGTGAGGCTGTCGTGCTGCGCAAAATAGGCTAGCTGATTGGTCAGGGCGCGATTCGTGCTGACGTCGTGAAATACCATGACGGCGCCGACAATGGCGCCGATGCGATCATGGATCGGCGCGGAGGAATCCTCGATGGGGATCTCCTGACCGTTGCGTTGAATCAAGGTACAGGCGCCGGGCAGTCCCATGGTGGCGTCATGAAAGGCGGCCGCTTTCATCGGATTGAGAACGGCTGCCCCGGTTGCCGTATCGACGATCCGGATCACGGCTTCGAAGGGTTGGCCGAGCGCCTCGGCGGAGGACCAACCGGTGAGCCGCTCGGCGACGGCATTGAGATACGAGACGTTGCCGGCCACATCGGTACAGATCACCGCGTCGCCGATTGAATTGAGGGTTATCTCCGCGCGCTCGCGCTCGTTATACAGCGCATCGGCAACCGAAGCCCGATCGATGACCCCGGTGATGATCTTCGGCAGCACATAGTCGTCGACGCGCTCCTTCAACACGAAATCATGGGCGCCGTGCTGCAGCGCGGCCTCCGCCACCGCCGCATCTCGAGCCGGGCTCAGGATCACGATGGGGACGTGGGGCGATGCCTCATGGAGCCCATCGATGAGTGCGATGCCGCTTCCCTCGGAGAGGGCGAGATCGACCAGCACGACGGCGATCCCCGCGTCGCCGGTCTTCGATTTCGGACGCGCGTCCTGCAAGCGCTCGAGACCCAGAGCCGAGGTTTGCACCCATTCGATTTCATAGCTGCCGCGTGACAGCGCGACGCGCACGGTTTCCGCGCCGAGTGCGTCGGCTTGGATCAACAAGACATGGGCTGCCATGGGTCCATCCTCGCGGGAATCGACGCCACAAGCCTGCGCAGGACGGGTGGAAATGTCTGTTCGTTAACGTACAGAAATGGGCGTCAAGAGAATGTCTCTAAAGGGTCAGAACGATTTTGCCGATATGCGTCGAGGATTCCATGAGCTCGTGCGCCGCAGCGGCTGCGGCGAGCGGGAACGTTGCGTGGATCACCGGTCGCACCCGCCCGGCGGCGAGCAGCGGCCACACATTCGCTTGAACGGCCGCCGCGACGGCCGCCTTTTCCGCGACACTGCGCGAGCGCAGCGTCGAGCCGGTGATGGTGAGACGCTTGGTCAGCACCGGGACCAGCTTGAGCTCGGCCCGCGCACCGCCCAACATCGCGATGATGACGAGCCGGCCCTCGATGGCGGCTGCCTGTAAATTGCGCTCGAGGTAGGCGCCGCCCACCATGTCGAGGATGACGTCGATCCCATGGCCTGCGGTCTCTGCGCGGGTCACCTCGACGAAGTCCTCGGTGCGGTAGTTGATGCCGCGCACCGCACCCAATCGCTCGCAGGCGCGCGCCTTCTCCTCGGAGCCCGCCGTGGCAAAGACCCGTGCACCTAAAACGCTGGCCAGTTGGATCGCGGTGGTGCCGATGCCGCTGGTCCCGCCATGGATGAGGACATTGTCGCCCGACCTGCAGCGGCCTCGCTCGAACACGTTGGACCACACGGTGAAGAACGTCTCTGGCACCGCGGCGGCTTCGATCATCGACAGGCCCGTAGGCACCGGGAGACACAGCGCGGCCGCGGCGAGCGCGTATTCGGCATATCCGCCACCCGGCAGGAGCGCCGTGATCTCATCGCCGACCGCGACATTGTCGACACCGCTGCCGAGAGCCACTATCGTTCCGGCGACCTCCATGCCCGGCAGGTCGGAGGCGCCGGCGGGCGGTGGATACTTACCTTGTCGCTGCATGATATCGGGCCGGTTGACGCCGGCGGCCGCCACCTTCACCAGCACTTCGCCCGCGCCTGGATGCGGCACCGGGCGGCGCACGGGCTTCAGCTGTTCCGGCCCACCCGGTGCGGCGATCTCGACGGCATTCATCTCGAGCGGAATATTGGCGGTCACGAGCGTCATCTGCCCTTCGCTTGCCGGCAGGCAGGCTCAGCTTCCCTCTTGCGGCGCGGTCTCCGGCAAGTTGCCGTAGCGCTCAACGTGCGCCGCGAGGCCGAGCGTGTGTTCGCGGGTCAGGCGCTCGGCAAGTTCGGTATCGCGGCGTTCGAGGGCCTCGATGATCTTCAAGTGATCGATGATGGAGCGGGCCGCCCGGTCGCTTTGGGTAATGGTCGCGCGCCGGATGGCGCGGACATGAATCAACAGGTTGCGGGTGGCGTCGATGATGGTCTGCGAGCCGCCAAGGGCGATCACCGCGGTGTGGAAGGCAATGTTGGCATCGGAGTATTCGTCGAGGTGCTCTGTGGGCGGCGAGGAATGAAATTCGTCGAACAGGTGCCGCAGCTTGGCGATGTCGGCATCGGCGGCATGCAAGGTTGCGAGCCGTGCCGCCATGGACTCGAGTGCAGCCCACATCTGCACCATCTCGATAATCTCGCGCTTCGATTTGCGCACGATGTAGATGCCGCGACGCGGCACGGTGCGAATGAATCCTTGCTGTTCCAGCAGGGAAAGCGCCTCGCGGACCGGCGTTCGGCTCACGCCCAAGGCGGCGGTGAGTTGCCGCTCATCGATGCGTAATTCCTGCTGCGGATCGTAGATGTCGGTTTCGGCGATCGCGTTCTTGAGTAACATATAGGCCTGATCGCGCAGACTGGTCGAAGTGATCGGCGTGAGGGATAGCGGCATCGCCGTGGAGTTGCGTTGAACCAATCTGGCAATCGCGCTCATCAGCTATCCCTTTGCAACGGTCGACCCAAACCCGCGTAGCGGCCGTGCTGCCCGGCGGACGCCATCAGCGACGCGGGCAGAGAAACATAAATTGCGGCGGATACGCCGGCAACGGTCATCAGCCCAAAGACCACCAAACTCAGCAATTCGATTGTGTTCATAATCGTCCACGGGCAGCGGCATTGCAGATATATTATATTACAGACTCAGGTAGCCTGATGATTTAAGCTCACCGGTAACGCGGTTTTCACTCATGTATCAAGATGATGCACGATGGGGGGGGGTAAGGCGACGGTGCTTGGAACGGAACGATCGGTGTCGGGCTCCCCATTGGGCAGCCCATGGATACAACTGGTCATTGGCGTCATTTGCATGGCCTGTGTGGCCAATCTCCAATATGGCTGGACCTTGTTCGTCAATCCGATCGACGCCAAGTACGGCTGGGGGCGCGCGGATATTCAGGTGGCGTTCACGATTTTCGTGCTGATCGAAACCTGGCTCATTCCGGTGGAAGGCTACTTGGTCGATCGGTTTGGGCCCCGCTGGGTGGTCTTGGCGGGTGCTTTGCTGATTTCCCTGGCGTGGGCACTCAATTCCGTGGCGAATTCGCTGACGCTGCTCTATGTCGGCGCGGTCTTGGGGGGCATCGGTACCGGCTGTGTTTACGGCACCTGCGTCGGCAATGCGCTCAAATGGTTTCCGGCACGGCGCGGGCTGGCGGCCGGCATCACGGCGGCCGGCTTCGGTGCCGGCGCGGCGATCACCGTCGGACCCATCGCTCACATGATCAAGATGGCCGGCTATGAGAAGGCGTTTCTCCACTTCGGACTGATACAAGGCGGCATCATCTTCGTGATGGCGTGGTTGTTGCTCGTCCCGCCGGCGCAACTGGCAACCGACAAGGTCAAGCCCGGTCAGACTACGCACGGCTATTCACCCGTGGAAGTGTTGCAGAGCCCGGTGTTCTACGTGCTCTACCTGATGTTCGTCTTGATTGCCTCCGGCGGCCTGACCATGGCCGCCAACATGGCGCCCATCGCCAAGGACTTGAAGATCGATGCGCTGCCGGTCCAGATCATGGGATTCACCATGCCGGCGCTGGTGTTCGCCTTGTCGTTGAACCGTATCTTCGACGGCGTGGGGCGGCCGTTCTTTGGTTGGCTGTCGGATCAGATCGGGCGCGAATATACGATGGCCCTGGCTTTTTTCATCGGCGCCGCCGCGCTTTACACCCTCGGTCAGTCGGGGACCAATCCGCTGTCGTTCGTGCTGGTGACCGCGCTCTATTTTGGCGTCTACGGTGAGATCTTCAGTCTATTTCCAGCCACTCAAGGGGATACCTTCGGCTCGAAGTTTGCCGCGGCGAACGCCGGTATGCTGTATACCGCGAAGGGCGCCGGCGCGCTGCTCGTGCCGGTGGCGGCGTACCTTGCCAAGGTCCACGGGTGGACCGCCATTTTCTCGATTTCGATGACCTTCAACGTCATCGCTGGATTGCTCGCGCTGTTCGTGCTGAAGCCGATGCGGCGGCGGCATTTTGCCAAAGGCCAGGGGAGCTTTCCGTCGGCGGCAGGCGTTGCTAGAACGCACCCCACTTGACCCGGAGTAGACATGGCCACAGCCTGGCACCAAGAATCAGACCATGTACAAGTGACCGCGAAACGGAGGCTTTGAGTAATGAAGGCATTGGACGGCGTTCGGATTCTCGATTTCACCCACGTCCAGTCGGGTCCGACGTGCACCCAACTGTTGGCGTGGTTCGGCGCCGATGTGATCAAGGTCGAGAAGGCCGGCGCGGGCGACATCACCCGCGAACAGCTGCGCGACATTCCCGGCGTGGACAGTCTCTACTTCACCATGTTGAACCACAACAAACGCTCCCTCACGCTGGACACCAAGAGTGCGCAGGGCAAGGAAGTGCTCGAGCGGCTCATCAAGCGCTGCGATGTGCTCGTCGAGAATTTTGCGCCGGGCGCACTCGAGCGGATGGGCTTCGGTTGGGAACGCATTCAGGAACTCAATCCCAGCATGATCGTCGCATCGGTGAAGGGCTTCGGTCCCGGTCCCTACGAGGATTGCAAGGTTTATGAGAACGTCGCGCAATGCGCCGGCGGCGCGGCCTCGACCACCGGCTTCGACGACGGCCCGCCGCTGGTCACCGGCGCGCAGATCGGCGATAGCGGCACGGGCTTGCATCTCGCGCTCGGCATCGTCGCCGCACTCTATCAACGCAAAACCACGGGCCGCGGCCAGAAGGTGCTGGCGGCGATGCAGGACGGTGTGCTCAACCTGTGCCGTGTGAAGCTGCGCGACCAGCAACGGCTCTCCCGCACCGGCGTGATGAAGGAGTATCCGCAGTACCCGAACGGCAAGTTCGGCAGCGCGGTGCCGCGGGCGGCGAATGCCTCAGGCGGTGGACAACCGGGGACCATCGTCAAGTGCAAGGGCTGGGAGACCGATCCGAACGCGTACCTCTACGTCATCGCGCAGGCGCCCGTTTGGAAGTCGATTTGTAAAGTCATCGGTCGGGAGGAGTGGATCACGTCGGCCGATTTTGCCACCGCCGAGGCGCGCCTGCCGCGCTTGAAGCAGGTGTTCGCGGCGGTCGAGGAGTGGACCCAAACCAAGACCAAATTGGAGGCGATGGCGCAGCTCAACGAGTTCGACATCCCCTGTGGTCCGATTCTCTCCATGGAGGAGTTGATGAATGAGCCGGCGCTGCGCAATACCGGCACCATCGTCGAAGTCGACCACCCGGAACGCGGCAAGTATCTGTCGGTGGGCAATCCGATCAAGTTGAGCGACAGTCCCACCGAGGTGACCCGCTCACCGCTCCTGGGCGAACACACCGACGAGGTGCTCGGGGAACTCGGCTATGGGCCGGCCGACCTCGCGGCGCTGCGTGCCAACAAGGTGATTTGAATCGGCGCTGAGTTCGAAGTCCCTGGCCGTTTCCCTCGGCCTTCAGTATTCTCGCGGCGTGTATCAGCGCCGGAAGGGTTCGGATTGAAAATTGCGATCGTCGGAGTCGGAGCGATTGGCGGCTACATCGGCACCTGTCTGGCGCACGCCGGCGATGAGGTAACCTTCATCGCGCGCGGCGCCAATCTCGAGGCACTGCGAAGTCAGGGGATCCGCCTCTTGATGGCGGACGGCAGCGAGAAGGCCGTGCCGCGGGTGCGCGCCACGAACAGTTACGAGGAAGCCGGTCTGCAGGACCTGGTGATCCTGGCGATGAAGGGCCATCAGGTCGAGGCGGTGGCGCCGCAGGTGCCGACGCTGTTCGGCCCGGACACGGTCGTCGTGCCCATGCAAAACGGCATTCCGTACTGGTATTTTCATGATTTTCCCGGTGAATTCGCCAATGCGCGGGTCAAGAGCGTCGACCCGAGCGGTTTGATCTGGCAGCACATTCCCTGCGAGCGCGTGGTTGGCTGCGTGGTTTATCCGGCCGCCGAACTGATCGCACCCGGCGTCGTCAAGCTCGTGGAGGGCAATCGTTTCCCGGTGGGTGAACCCAGCGGCAAGGTGACCCCGCGGGTGAACGCCGTGTCGCAATGTTTCATCCGCGCGGGATTGCAGGCGCCCGTGCTCGAGGATATCCGTGCGGAAGTTTGGTTGAAGCTGTGGGGCAACCTCACCTTCAATCCGATCAGCGCGCTCTCGCGGGCGACCCTGGCCGGTATTTGTCAGTATCCCTTGAGCCGTTCACTCGCCGCCGACATGATGAGCGAGGCGCAAACGATCGCCAACAAGCTGGGCGTGACCTTTCGTGTGCCCCTCGAGAAGCGGATCGCGGGTGCCGAGCGGGTGGGTCACCATAAGACCTCGATGCTGCAAGATGTCGAGGCGGGCCGTGAACTCGAGGTGGATGCACTGTTGGGTTCGGTGATCGAACTTGCGCGGCTGACGCACACGCCGACGCCGCACCTCGACACGGTGTATGCGCTGACGAAGCTTCTGGCGAAGAGTCTCGAGGAGCAAAAGCTCCCACTCGACCGTCCGCACTGACGCCACGCATCCGCCGCGATGAAAGAGCTTCAACAGTGGGTGCGGTTTGTCGAGGCCGGCCGCCTATCTTTTGGCATTCTCGAGGGTGGGCGCATCGCCGAGTTTTCCGGTGATATTTTCGACCAGCCGCGCGCGACCGGGAGGCTCGTCGAGCTCCGGGCGGTGACCCTGCTCGCACCCTGCAGCCCAGGCAAGATGGTGGCGCTGTGGAACAACTTCCATGCGCTGGGGCTGAAGCTCGGCAAGGAACCGCCCCAGCATCCGCTGTTCTTCATCAAACCGCCGAGCTGCATCATCGGTCCCGACGAGCCGATCCAGAGACCCACAGGCTATGCGGGAAAGATCGTTTTCGAGGGCGAACTCGGTGTCGTCATCGGCCGCCGTGCGAAGGACGTCGCGCTCGCCGATGCCGCCGCGCACATTTTTGGTTACACCTGCGTCAACGACGTGACGGCGGCGGACGTGCTCAATGAGTCGCCGGACTTCGCTCAGTGGTGCCGCGCGAAGTCGTATGACACCTTCGGCTGCCTAGGGCCGGCGATCGTCACCGGCTTGGATATCGATGCCGCCCGCGTGAGTACGCGTCTGGACGGCGCCCTGCGGCAGGACTACCCGCTGGCCGACATGATCATGGCGCCTGCCGAGCTGGTGAGCCTGCTATCGTTCGACATGACCCTGATGCCCGGCGACGTGATTGCCTGCGGCACGTCGGTTGGGGTCGGTTCGATCAAGGCGGGGTCGGCCGTGGAGGTGAGCATTACCGGCCTCGGCAGCCTCACCAACGTTCTGGCGCCCTAAGTGAGCGCCCGTGAGTTGCTGCGTCGGATGTTCGATGCGGCGATCGCCTCGGCGCAACCCGCACTTGGGATCGTGCAGCACCTGCCGCCTCCACCGCGGGGCAGGTTGATCGTCATAGGCGCCGGTAAGGCGTCGGCGGCGATGGCACGTGCGGTGGAGGATCAGTGTTCGGGGGAGCTTACCGGTCTGGTGGTCACGCGCTACGGCTATGCGGTGCCCTGCCGCCGCATCGAGATTGCCGAGTCCGCCCATCCCGTGCCGGATGCGGCCGGACTCGAGGCGGCACGCCGCATGCTCGCCCTGGTCGGGAATCTCACGGCGGATGATCTGGTGTTGTGCCTGATCTCCGGCGGCGGCTCGGCGCTCCTGCCGCTGCCCGCAGCCGGTCTCAGCCTCGACGACAAACAGGCCGTGAACCGCCAGTTGCTCCGCTCCGGGGCCACCATCGGTGAGATGAATTGCGTACGGCGGCATCTGTCCGCCATCAAGGGCGGCCGGCTGGCCGCCGCCTGTCATCCCGCCGCGGTGCTGACGCTGCTCATTTCGGACGTCCCCGGCGACCGTCCCATCGATATTGCCTCGGGCCCGACAGTGGCGGATCCGACGACCTGCGCGGATGCCTTGGATGTCGTGCGCCGCTATGCCATCGACCTGCCGGCGGCAGCCCGCGAACTGCTGACGAGCGGCCGCGGCGAATCCGTGAAGCCCGGCGACCCTCGCCTCGCGCGAGCCAGCACCCGTATCATCGCGACGCCGCAGCGCGCCCTGGAGGCGGCTGCGGCGGTGGCGCGCGCGGCCGGGTTTGCGCCGCACATCCTGAGCGATGCCATCGAAGGCGAGGCTCGCGACGTCGGCAAGGTGCTTGGCGCCATTGCGCTGCAGGTCGCGGCACGATCCCAGCCGCTGGCGCCGCCCTGCGTTCTGTTGTCCGGCGGTGAGACCACCGTGACGGTCCGTGGCAACGGCCGTGGCGGCCGCAACGTGGAATTCCTGCTGTCGCTGGCGATTGCGCTCGACGGTCATGCGCGCATCCACGCCCTCGCGGGCGACACCGACGGGGTCGATGGTCGGGAGGAGATCGCGGGGGCCTATATCGGGCCCGACTCGCTCGCCCGCGCATGGGCCGCCGGCCTGCGTCCGAAAGACATGCTCGATGCCAACGATGCGCACACGCTGTTCAGCGCGCTCGATGACTCTGTGGTCACCGGAGCCACGTTGACCAATGTGAACGACTTTCGCGCGATCCTCGTCGAGGCCGTGTGATGATCTCGAGGAACGGGTGACCACCGCTGCTCGACCTTGAGGCCAGCCGACGTCAAGTCACCAGATGTTGCGGTTTGCCGGCGGCCCACGCGTCGATATTGTCGATGAGCTGATCGGCGAGAAATTGCATGGCCCCATCAGATGCCCATGCCACATGCGGCGTCAGGATGAAATTCGGCCGCCGGACGTCGAGCAGCGGATGCCCATCGCGCGGCGGTTCGACGGTCAGCACATCGAAGCCCGCTCCGGCGATCAACCCCTCGTCGAGCGCCTGGATGAGCGCGGCTTCGTCGACCAGTCCGCCGCGTGCGGTATTGATGAGCAGCGCATTGCGCTTCATTCTTCGAAACGCGGCGAGGTCGATCAGGTTTCGCGTCGCCGGGATCAGCGGACAGTGCAGCGAGATCACATCCGACTCCTCGAGCACCTGCTCGTGCGGTGTGAAGGTGACGCCGTCCATCTTCGGCGGCGCATGGTCGGCGAACAACACCCGCATGCCGAAGGCTCGGCCGATCGCCGCCGTGCTCTGACCGATCGCGCCCTCGCCGATGATGCCGAGCGTGGCGCCATGCAAATCGCCGATGTCATGCGTGAAGAAGCAGAACTGCTCGGATTTGTTCCACACGCCGCTCTCGACGTCCTGCCGGTAGGCGAGCAGATTGCGGCGCAGGGCGAGAATCATCGCGAAGGCATGCTCGGGCACGGTGTGCACGGCGTAGTTGCGGATGTTGGCGACGGCGACGCCGTGCTCACGGCAGTGCGGTACGTCGACGACGTCGTAACCCGTGGCAGCCACCGCAATCAGCTTGAGCTCCGGCAGCTTCGCGAGCGTCGCCGCCCGCATCGGCACCTTGTTGACGATGGCGACGCTCGCGCCCGCGAGCCTCGTCACGATCTCCTCCGGGGAGGTCTTCTCGTATTCCACGTATTGCGACGCGCAGCTCGGTGTTCGCACGTTCGCTTTGAGCGACGCGCGGTCCAGGAACACGACGCGATGGGTCATGCCGCGAGCCCCGCCTGGGTGCTTGCAGCCGGCTTGCTCGCCGCGACGCTGGAATTCGCCCGCCAGAAAGTCTGCGCCGCGGCGACACCGCTGCCCGGCTCGATTTTCACACCGACGTCGAGCATCGCCATCTCTGCGCCGGCGAGTGCGCCGAGCAACATCAGCTCATTCAGGTCGCCCAAATGACCGATCCGGAACAGCTTGCCCGCGACCTTGGACAAGCCGGCGCCGAGCGCAAGGTTGTAGCGCTTGAAGGCGCGTGCAATCACCTCGGCAGCGTTGATGCCTTCAGGCACCATGACGGCGGACACCGTGTCGGAGTACCACCTGGGGGCGGCGGCGCAGAGCGTGAGTTTCCATCCCTCGAACACGGCGGCGCGCACCCCACCGGCAAGGTAGGTGTGCCGCTGGAAAATATTTTCCAGTCCTTCCTCGGCGATCATGGCCAGCGATTCGCGCAGGCCATAGAGCATCGGCAGCGCGGGCGTGTACGGGAAGTAGCCGCCGGCATTCGAGTTCACCATGTCGCGGTAGTCGAAATAGCAGCGCCGCGAGGTCGCGCTCTTCGCGATCTCGAGCGCCTTTTGACTGACGCAGGTAACTCCCAACCCCGCGGGCAACATGAGGCCCTTTTGCGAGCCGCTGACACAGATGTCTACGCCCCAGTCGTCCATGCGAAAATCGACGCTGCCAAGGCCGCTCACCGAATCGACGAACAGCAGGGCAGGGTGCTTGATGCTGTTCATCGCCTGACGGACCGCGTGCAGGTCGCTGGTGACGCCGGTGGCCGTCTCGTTGTGGCAGACCAGGACGGCTTTGATCCGGTGTTGTTTGTCGGCGCTGAGTGCGGCGAGATAGCGATCGACGGGCGCTCCCTCTCCCCAAGGCGTTTCGAGAATCTCGGTATCGAACCCCATGCGGATGCACATGTCGGCCCAAAGATGACTGAACTGGCCGAAGCGGGCGATCAATACCTTATCGCCCGGGTTCAGACAATTGCTGAGCGCTGCTTCCCAACAGCCGGTGCCCGATGACGGGAAAATAAGTGGTGTCCCTGTGGTGGTCTTGAAGACGGGCTTCAGCCCGTTCAGACAGGCCCGGGCCAATTCCGGAAAGACTGGCGAGCGGTGATCTTCCATGGAGACCACCATGGCGCGCAACACGCGGTCGGGCACATTCGTAGGTCCGGGAACGAATAAAAAATTACGGCCAGCCATAAAAATCTCCTTTGAGTGCGCAGTGGTACAGCCCGACTTGTTCATTTTGAGTTGTGCATTGTTCGGGGCCGCAATCGCCCCTGGCGCGCAGCCTGCAAAGAGTTCAGGCACGGCAACCATCTCCACGATATGATATACGATATGAGATGCACGCCGCTCAGCCATCGCCGCGCCTCGACGGTCGCGCACAGCCGTTGCTGCCGGTACTCGACTGGCTCAACGTCATCGCTGCGGGCCATCACGATTTTGCCGGTCCCCTGATCGACGCGTTGTGCCTGGCCGCGCCATCGCTGACCTGGCGTCAGACCTACACGCTTGCCGACATCGGCGCGGATTTCTTGAGCAATTACGGCTATGCGGAAATCATAGGCCGGGCTGCACCGCGGTACTCGCAGCGGCTCGCCGCCGGGTTTCTCCTGCTGGGTCCGCGGACACACTATCCCCGGCATCGCCACGAAGCCGAAGAGATCTATGTTCCTTTGAGCGGCGAAGCCGAATGGCTGCAAGGCGACGGCGTGTGGCGGCAACGGTCACCGGGCAGTCTCATTCACCACGCGGGGAACGAGCCCCACGCCATGCGCACCGCGGCCGACCCGTTGCTGGCGCTGTATGTGTGGTATGGCGCCGATCTCAATGGAACCGCACGCCTCGTTGACAGCAAATAAGTGGCTGTGTGCGAAACCTCTCAGCCGGCGCTCAATGCAGGCTTTTCCAATCGGCCTCGATACGGGCACGCGTCAAGGGGACGAGTTCTGCCGCGACTGCGGGACTGAACAGAAATCCCTGGCCCAGGGTGCATTTCTGCGCCCGCAGCCAGTCGAGCTGGCCGCGGGTCTCAACGCCCTCCGCAATGGTGGTCATCTTCAGCGCTTCGGCCATGCGGATGATGGCCTGGGTCAGGCTTCGGGAATGCGCATCCTCGGTCAAATCAGCGGTGAAGGATTGATCGACCTTCAGGGCATTGAGCGGTAATTGGCGCAAACGCGAGAGTGAGGAGTAACCGGTGCCGAAGTCATCGAGCGCCGTAAAGATGCCCAGCTGACGCAGTGCACTGAGCACACGCATGGCAACGCGCGGGTCCTTCATGATCACCGATTCCGTGAGCTCGACGGTAAGGCACTGCGGCGGCATCTGATACTGATGCAGGAGCCGCGCGATGGTGTCCACCAGATTCCCCGAGGTTACTTCGTTCATGGACACGTTCACGGCAACGGGCAGGATCAGATCGCCCCGGGAACGCCACTCGGCTTGCGTGGCAATCACCGACCGCATCACCCAGTGACCGATTTGGATGATGAGATCGCTGCGCTCGGCAATCGGGATGAACACATTCGGTTCGACGGCACCGCGTTCGGGGTGAGTCCAACGCAGCAGCGCTTCAAGGGCGACGACGCGGCCCGTAGATAAATCCACCTCCGGCTGGAAGACCAGCGATAGCTCGTTCTTGACGATGGCTTCCTGCAGATCGCGCTCCAGCTCGTACGCGCCTATCAAGCCTTCCTCGAGCGGCGCATCGAAGATGACCGTGCTTGCCCGCCCCGATTTCTTGGCGCGATAGAGTGCAAGATCCGCGCGGCGCATCAAGTCCGTCGCATTGGTGCCGTGGTCCGGCGGGATCGCGATTCCCACCGAGAGGGCGAGGCGTACCGACTGTCCCTCGACATCGAACGGCTTCTCCATTATGGCGTGCAGACGGTTCGCGATGGCAAGCGCCGCCGCATGATCCAAGGGCACCATTTCGGCGAGCAGCAGGAACTCATCCCCGCCCACCCGCGACAGGATGTCGGAGGGTCGGATGACGGAGCTCAAGCGCGTCGACAGCGCCTGCAGCAACCGGTCGCCCGCGGCATGTCCATGCGTGTCGTTGATCATCTTGAAGTGATCCAAGTCGATCAGCATGACCGCCGAATCGAAGCGGGCCGCCCCGAGTCGCAGATCCAAGCTCTCCTCCATCGAGCGGCGGTTCACCAACCCGGTGAGATGGTCGTGATGGGCGCGAAAGCGCAGCTCGAGCTCGAGCGCCTTGTGATCGCGTCGCTGGCAGGCATCGCTTAAAATTCGCAGCAGTCGTCCACACGCCTTCACTTCCGCCGGCGACCAGGAGCGGGCATTGCCGCCGATGGTTTCCCGCCACACGTCGAACGAACGTCGCGGCTCCAAGCGTACGTGTCCGTCAGGCATCGTCGCGGCGCGCTTCACCGGCTCACCAGCCCAATTCACTTCGCGTACGATCTCGGCGCGAGTGAAGCCACAAAATTCCGCAGGCTCACCCCGACGCCGCACGGCCAAGAGTCCCGCGGAGCGCGGCAGCGTGGTCAATGGCACGCCCGCAGGGGTCAACAGATCGCTGCATTCGAGCACCTCGTCCGGGCTTGCGTCGGCGATCCGCGCCGCCACTTCGCGCGTCACCTCGCCGGCCGTGACCGGCGCGAGCGTGCCACCGCTGACATACTGCAACTCGCCGATGCCAACGATGAGGGCGCTCGCCCGAAAAGCCGCCAGCAACTCCGGCAACAGCCTTGCGAGCACCGCGCCGGTGTCCTCGTCCTGCAACACGGCTTGGTGCAGATTGACCAGGAGCTGATCCATCGCGACGGTGTCCTGTGCGACGGTCAAGCGGGACAGTGTCTCGATGCGCATGGCGGTGACGCCTGCGACGAGTTCACAGATCCGGCGCAACGTATGGCGCACCTGATAGGGCGGTACGCGAGGCTGATAATGATGGCAGGCAATCAAGCCCCAGAGCTTGCCTTCGCAGACGATCGACAGACTCATGGTGGCCCGTACACCCATGTTCTTCAAGTAGGTTTGATGAACCTGAGAGAAGCCGCGCAGCAGGCTATGACTTTGATCGAGTGGCTCTCCCGACGGCGTGAGCGGCGGCAGCAGGGTGTCAGGTGGCGCCTGCAAATCGGCCAGGACGCGAATCTTCGATTCGGTATATAGCGCACGGGCTTGCGCCGGGATATCCGAGGCCGGAAAGCGCAGGCCCAGAAAGCGCGTGGTCAAGATTCCCGCAGCCTGCTCGGCAATCACCTCTCCCGACCAATCCGGTAGAAACTGATAGAGCATGACGCGATCGAAACTGCAGAGCCGCGCCACCTCGCGCACACAATCGCGGTAGAACAGGTCGAGCGCCTGTGCACTGCGCAGCCTGAGCAGCGACTGCGTGATCACCACCATGCCCTCGCCCGTCTCGCTCGCGCTCGCCGTCGTAGGCTGCCATTCGAGCACGGCGAGATGGCCGACCCGGTGGCCGACGCATTCAAAGACAGAGGTGTGGGGATCCCGCGTGCCGACGGTGCCCGGCGCGATGAACCTGCGCGGCTGCCAGGGTAGCGCTATCGGGTCGGCGACGGGTAAGGCCTCGAGCAGTAACTGCGGCAGGGCGCCGGTGCCGTCGATCCAGTATCCCAAGTGGCCATGCAGCACCCGCTCTGCCGTGTCCAATCCGGGCCAGTGCCGCGCCGCACCGCTCGACACCTGGACGATACGGAGGGTCGTGATATCCACAATGACCATGAAACCGTGGGGTTGGACCGTACCGATGATACGGATCGGCTCGTCGGCGCAGGCCCGTTCCAACTCGCGTGAAATCGTTTCCTGGCCGGTGAGTTCGGGCATCCGGACACGAAAACAGACCCGCCACGGCGGGTCTGTACGTTGGCACACAGAATCTGGAATACTTCCGGCCCGCTGGCACGCGCGACTCGAAAGGATCGAGGCCGCACGCGCTCGCGGCCGGCGTCGGGATACCGCGCGAGGGCAAGCAACGCAGGAATTTAAGGAGGATACTTCGATGTCTATACAAAAGCGTCTGACAGCCGAATTCATCGGCACTCTCTGGCTGGTGCTCGGCGGCTGCGGGAGCGCGGTCCTGGCCGCTGCCTATCCGGGCCTGGGGATCGGGTTCGCGGGCGTGTCGCTGGCGTTTGGATTGACCGTCCTCACGATGGCCTATGCTATCGGGCATGTGTCAGGTTGCCACCTCAATCCCGCTGTGTCGGTCGGCTTATGGGCGGGCGGGCGCTTTCCCGCCGCCGATCTGATTCCCTACATCATTGCGCAGGTCGCGGGCGCCGTGGCGGGAGCCGGACTACTCTTTGTCATCGCGAGCGGTCATCCGGGGTTCGATGTGGCGGGTGGCTTTGCATCCAATGGTTATGCGGAGCATTCGCCGGGCGGTTATACACTTGCGGCCTGTCTGCTGACCGAGGTCGTGATGACCTTCGGTTTTTTGTTCGTGATTCTGGGCTCCACCCACGGGAGTGCGCCCAAGGGGTTTGCGCCGATCGCGATTGGGCTGTGTCTGACCCTCATTCATCTCATCAGTATTCCGGTGACCAACACGTCGGTGAATCCGGCGCGGAGTACCGGCCCGGCACTGTTCGTCGGCGATTGGGCCTTATCCCAACTGTGGCTCTTCTGGCTGGCGCCGCTCTTGGGCGCCGCACTTGCCGGCGTAGTTTATCGTTGGGTGGGCGGCCCGGAACCGGCGAAAATTCCGGTGACCGGAACCGTCGACGCGAATGCAGCGGTCGACGCTTAGTCGGTGACGCGCCGTCCTCTGAGCTCGCGGGCCGCAACCGCGTGCCAGGGTATTTTAAAGGCGGTCGTTGGTGCCACCCGAGTCCGCTGGTATTGACAGTCTTACGCGCAGCCATGCGAAACGGCGAGTCGAAAAAACGATATGGTTAATCGGGTGACCAGTCGCTATGCGGACTCGCTAATCGTCTTGAACGATTATGTTGAACCTCATCGAAACCGGCGGACCGCAGGTTTAAGGCAAAGGTGTTGATCACCTCGGCGATTCGGTTTATACCAATGTGTAAATGAAGAGCCTCGGTCGAGGGCGAGGCGACACGGGGTAAACGACATGGGTGGCGGGGACTGTATCAACGTGACTGCTGAAGTGGCATTGGTTTTCCAATGAGCATGGTCAACGTGCCCGAGACACCAGCGCTCGCCGACAACCTGATGCTGTCGGTTGCGGCAAACGATGCGGTGGCGCGCCGTAGCGAAGCGGCGCCCGTCGGAGTTCCCGAGTCGCTGCAGACCATGAACGCGAATTTACGCGTCGCAGCGCTCAAACAAGAAATCACAATGCTCGAGGAGAATGTCCAACGTCTCTCGTCGGAGCTCGATGCGGCGCATCGCCGTGGTGTTGGCAACAATATGTATTTGCGGCCCATGGGCGGAGTGCCGCGCGTCGTGATGACCTTCGAGGACAACAGTGACGATGCGCGTGTCGACGAATCATTGCGCACCGCTCTGGGAAACGCGGCGCGGTCGGCCAACCGAATTTATTTGCACGGTCATACGGATGCGTTTGTCGCTTCCGAGACGGGCACGGCGCTCGCCATCAGCCGGGCGGTCGAGGTTCGGCGGTTATTGATTTCGCTCAACGTGGAGTCGGCGCGCATTCGGCTCTTCCATCGAGGCGCGGGTAACTTCGTCGCCAACAACAGCACGCCGGAAGGCAAGGCGCTCAACCGGCGGGTTGAAATTGAGTTGAGGAAGTGGTGACGGACGGCATAATCGTCCCTCGCGAAGTTCGATTTTATGTAAAAGCGTATCGTGTGTCAGCGGTAAGGCTGGCTGCCGTGCCCGATGCTGTATTGCCGACGTAGTGGACGTTGACAGAGTTCACACTTTACCCCATCTTATGGTACGTCGATCAGCGGTTGCACCCTTGAGATCCACGGGGAACGCCAGCGCGAATGAATCCCAATCTGCTCAGTCTCGGACGCCTGATGCGTGAATCGACCGATCGCGTCGAAAGCGCCTTGCACAGCGATAACGAACAGGAGCAACTCGTCGCGACCCGCGTGCTCGAGAACCCGACCATGTGGCAACGATGGGAGAACGAGCACGCTAATCTGATGCGTGTCGTGGCCGTGACCGGCTTCCGGCAGACCCAGGTTGCGGTCTTGAAGAAGGCGGCGCTGCGCCTCATCGAACGCAAGGCGCTATTCGAGTACGCCCGCGAACGCGGGGTGCGCGGTGAGACGCGGCACCGATTGTTTGCCTACTTTCATCCGGCCCTCAATTACAGCCATGCGGTTGTGACCGAACACTCGCAGTACGTGCGCAAGGCCTGCAGCTTCCTATGCACCAGTCATGTCGGTGCGGAAGTGATGAACGATTCGGGCTTTCATACCCCCATGCAGCAATATGAGATGCTGTATCGCGAGTATTTCCAAATGTTTTGCGATTCGAATTTTGGTACCGCAGAGGGTGGGCAGGCGGATTTGTTGCCGGTGCTCAAGCACGAACTGGACGCCTGCAGGGAAGCCATCATGGGCCTCGGCGAGGCCATCAGACGAGTGCACGTCGACCGCGAACGCCGGCGCGCAGCCGCCGACATCGCTCCGCTGAAAGGACTCGTGTCGACCGCCGGCGGCTTCCGCTAGGCTCATTGCGCGGGTTGTGAGGCGAGCTTGTCGGCTTGCTGATTTGCCGACATGCTACTGCAATGGGCGGCAGCACGCACCGACCTGTCGCGGATGGCATACTGGAGGCCATGTACGGTGAGTTACTTGCTCTTCTGGTGGTAGTTCTGCTGCTCGCGGGAGCTGCTTACAGCGGAATCGCGGCGCGCGCTAAACCTCGCGACGACAATCGAGAGAAGGCACCGGACACGGACAGCCGCTGATGCGATCCGACGACCGGCTGGGCCGGTACGACTGCGTGGGCGCGCGGGTGATGTGAAGGCATTCGCTCTACCTCCCCCGCCGGTTGCTCCGGTTCGCAGACCGCTATAAAGCGATCACGATGTCGCGTTCTTGCTGATCGCTCTGGATTTTGAGTTTGATGGAGCCCTGCCATTTTCGGGCCTGAAAGGCGGCCATCAGGTCCGGCAGTTTGTCGGTCATGAACACCGGCGAGGTGCCCTGATCATTCTCTACGCCGATGATGACGTCACCCGCCTTGAGACCGGCCTGAGAGGCGGGTGAACCTGCATCGACGCGCAGAACCAGGACGCCGCGCGCGTCGCCCAAGCCAGCCGCGGATTGTTCCCCGAGCGTCTCCACCGACTTGATCTCGGCGCCCAAGAACTGGGTCGTCGTACCGGCGTGAAATGTCGTAGTGAGCAACGCCGGAATGGGTGCTGCTTTGGCGATACGCCGCAAACGAACCGACGTCACACCGACCTTAAGAGCAAAGTCTTGGAACCCAATCGCGCGCATCCGCGCATCGGGGCGTACGCGGAAATCGCCCGTATTGGCGGACACAAATGGCACCACACCGAATACCGAGTGCTGATCGGTGCCGCCGTGTTCTGCTTCCTCGAGGCCTTCGCGGGTTGCGAACCAGTTTCGATCGACGGTCTTGCCCCAGTGCTCCATGAGTATCGGCTGGTACGGGGACATGACGATATTGCGCTCGAAGACATCGTTGCTGTTCGCCAACCAAACGTGCGGATGAAAACTATTGTTTATGATGATGTTGTTGTAGACCACCCGGTCATAACCTTCCCGCAATTTGAGCCCGCCCGAGAGCAGCAGATTGTCGAAGATACGATAGTTCGATGCGCCATCGTCCAGATCAATATCCCAACCGTGATCAGACTGGAACCGGTTGTTACGGATCACCGTCGGCGCCATTGCATCGAGCAGCGGCAAATTCGGATCGCCGGCCACCACCTTGTCGATTTCGGCCCGATCGCTGCGCCAGTAGCGATCCCGTCCCCAGGCATTGAAGGCGCCGTGGTCGGACGTGAGCAGCACCGTATCGAACACATCATTGTATTCGACTGTATGACCTCCCCAGGTTCCGTCACCGATGTTGATTCCCGCCCGCGGCACGGAATAAATCGTGTTGTGGGACATCGTGATGTTCCTGGACATCGATATCTCGATCCCCGCGGCCTGCAAGTCGCTCATGCCGACATCATGAATCAGATTATCGGTGGCGTCCGAGTCGCGGGGATATTCGTTTGAAATCGGCCCCGGCGTCCGGTCAACGCGGTCCAGCGGGGTTGATGCGTTGACATCGTCAAGCGGGTCGCGAACCGCCCGCGGCGAGCCGACGAAGCTGATGGCGGTTCCTCCCAGGTTCTGGAATGAGTTGCCGCGGACCTCGATGCCTTGAGTATGAGCGCTGACGAAGACACCCTGGCCGCCTAGATCGTGAAAATCGGAGTCGGCGATGACGACGTTCTCGGCATCTTCAATGAAGACGGCGCCGTTGCGTGCGATCTTCCAATCGCTGCGTAATAGGGATTCCGATGCGTCGAATATCGTGTCGCGAGTGCGATCGAACACAAGTCCCGTCACCAAGAAGTCATGCGCGACGGCGTTGCCCTCGCCGACGAAACGCAGAAGCGAGTCCGCCGTCGTCACCTCAATTTTTGCTTGATTAAGATCGACGTCCGACTCGGGCTGGTAGTAAAGCAGATGTTCACGTCGATCAAAGAACCACTCGCCGGGGGAGTCCAATTCTTCGAACAAGCCTTCGACCATGCGGTAGAGGGGGTGCGGGCCGTCATTCGGCGGGGCCGTGCGATTATTCGCCAGAGCCTCCCCCAGCCGGACGGTACCGTCGGCGTTCACGCCTTCGATGCGAAAGACCACGCCACCCCAGCGGGCGTTGTGAAGGGCCCTCACGTCGCCATCCTCCGGATGATGCCAGGTTCGCGCGCGTCCTGCCGAGAGCGCATCGGCGGCGTAACCGCCGAAGGGCCGAATGGTGGGGTCGACATTGGGATACCTCGCCAGGATTTCGCGTCGGCCGTCCACCCACAGTTGGTCGAATCCCACCGTTGCAAGCGACGCGACCCAAATGCCGTTTCGGTACGGCGCCCACTGCGGCGAGATCGGCGTCGCTCCGCGAAGCTCTGGTTTCGTAGCCGCTCGCGCGGTAATAACCGTGGGGTGCTCCGGCGTACCGGATAAGTCCGGTCCGAACAGGATGGGCGCCGGAAGGTACTCAATGCCCGCGTCGAGAGTGAACCGCAAACGGGCGGACGGATCGGTTTTGCGAATACTGCGCGCGCAATCGACCGCCGCACTCAGCGATGGAAAATGGTATCGCTGCTCTTTGAACGGCTCGCCGACGTCGAGTGTCACGGCATTGGGCGACGCTTCTGCCCCGTTGGCGCTCGTCCACGTGATCAGCGCTGCGACGGCGGCGAGCTTGATGCTGTGCCGCATCACGCTACGTCGAGCAAGTCGAGGGCGAGGCATAAAAGGCCGCTCATGGTCTCATCCGTCTGCGAAAGTAACCGAGGCACTCGGGTCGCGGATCATACCGATAAAAAGCTCTTGCACCAACGATATGCGTCCGTTCTGGGAACGTTATGTTCGTGGGTCGAATAAATCTTGACAATTGCACTGGTAGAAGGAGAATGCACCAGTGGAAATGGCGACGTGAGTGAAATCGACGCGGCCAGTTCGATGATTCGGAAAACGATAAAGATTAACCATCACCTGCGCACGCAACCAATCGCAGGAAACCGGGGGGATGATGAAAACGCTAGATCTATCTTTAATTGCCGGTGCGCTGTGCTTGGGCGCCTCCAGTTTCGCCATCGCCGAATCGAACGGGCCCGTGCCTGCGACCAGTACCACACCCGCGGCCGACGATCTTCAGGAAATCGTCGTAACCGGGTTTCGCGAGAGCTTGGCTACGGCTGTCGAGGACAAACGCAACGCCGTGGCAATCGTCGATACCATTGCCGCTGAAGATATCGGCAAATTCCCGGAACAGAATTTGGCCGAATCTCTGCAAAGAATTACCGGTGTGCAGATTCAGCGCAGTGCCGGCGAGGGTCAGTACGTCAGCATCCGCGGTCTTGATCCCAAATTCACCCAGGTCGACCTCGATGGTCGCGAACTGCCGACGCCGAATTCCACTCAGACGAACGGCACGAAGACCTTCGATTTCACGATCCTGTCCTCGGATTTCGTCAATGCGATCGATGTGTACAAGAGCCCGACGGCTGATCTGGATGAGGGTGGCCTCGCGGGTGTTGCCAACGTGCGAACCATCGATCCGGCGACGGTGAAGGAGCGGCAACTGGTGTTGGTCGCCAAGGGTTCGGATGACCTCGATTCAGGCGATAAAGATCCGCGTTTCACCGCCCTCTACGCCGACAAACTCATCGATGGACGGCTCGGCGTGGTTCTCGGCGCCGACTACAGCAAGCGGCATTTCGAGGATTATCAATACCAGGCCTACGGCCTGCAGCCATACACCGCCAATCCCGCGGGTCCCTTCACGGTCAGCGGGCTCTTCGATAATGCCCAGTATTTCAACCTCATCCCTGGCGAGCGGGAGCGCACCACCTACCTCGGGTCGTTGAACTTCGCGGTGACCGACGGTTTCAAGCTCTACGAAGAGACCTTGTACTCGCGCTTTACCAATAACGACGTGACGATATCGGACGCCTTTCGACAGACAAACCTTGCGGCTCCGCCGGTTGGCGGCATCATTTCGGCGACGCCATCGCCCTCCACGGCGTCGAGCATCTTGACCACACTCGATGCCAGCGGAATCGACTATCGCAATAACGGGCGAACCGACGACTACCAGGATACTCTCGAATCCTTCGCGGTGGGTGCGACCCTCGATGAGGGGCCGGTGAGTTTCAAGCTCGATGCCTCGACCGCGCTTGCGCGTGAAGTGGTCAATTCGCTGGCGCTCGAGGCCATCGGCCGCATCGATGCCACATCCACGATTAGTTCGCTGCCTGCGCGGATCACCATAGATCCAGGTCAGAATCCGCTCAACCCAAATATTTTCAATGCTCTCGGAGTCAATGGCTCCTACAACCAGCCCAGCACCGACAAGATCGAGGCGCTGAAACTCGATGGTGCCTGGCACATCGACGACGGAGTCTTCGATAAGGTGAAGTTCGGGGTGCGCTACGCGAGGGAGGTGAACACCTCCATTTCGCAATCGCTCGATGTGAGCGCGCAATCGGTCGCGGGCCTCTTGGGCGTACCTTACAGTCCGACGATCGAGGGCGGCTCTTTCAGCTCGGCGCCGTACATGAGCCAGTACAGTGCAAATTTCTTCGGGCAGCACTTGACATATCTTTCGGCCAATATAAACACCCTACTTGCCAAGGTGCCGCTGTCGGCGTTGGTCGCGTCGACGCCGCTGACGGAGAATCTTGCCTCGGACTATTCGGTCCGGGAAGACACCTATGCGGGATACGCCATCCTCGAGTTTCGTGTGCCAAGCAGTGCGCTCACCGGCAACATCGGGTTTCGGATGGTGAGTACGAAACAGACCTCCGAGGGTTTTGCGCCCAACTTGGACGAGATTACGTTCAACCAGCAAGGGGCACAAACGCTCATTCCAAACGTGACCGCCGTCTCGGTGCCGCATAGCTATAACGATTTTCTGCCGAGTTTGAACCTGACCTATACGTTTACACCCGATCTATTGCTGCGTTTCGCTGCTGCGAAAACAATGACCCGGTCGGACCTGTCGCAATTGGCTCCGAACACCACCGTCAACGCCAACGTCAAGAGCATCAGCGAGGGCAATCCGAATCTGACGCCCTACACCGCGACGCAGTTCGACCTTTCGTTGGAGTGGTACCTGAGCAAGGGTGGCTTGCTATCGACCGCGGTGTTCTACAAGGACGTGAAGAATTTCATTCAGAACGGATCGTCCTCCGAGACGTTGAACGTCACCCAGGTCCAAGGCGGTACGACGCCCATCACATTCAGTGTGTTACAGCCGGAAAACGGCGGGACGGCTATTCTCAAGGGGGTTGAAGTCGGTTACCAACAGGCGTTCACCTTCCTACCCGAGCCATTCGATAATTTTGGCGCCGTCATCAATTACACCTATGTCAGCGCATCCGATCTCGTCGTGACCCAAGGGTCTCCGGCGGTGCCGTTGTCCGGGGTGTCGAAGAACACCTATAACCTCGTGGGCTTCTATGAGGCCCCGAAGTTCGGGGTGCGGGTTGCTTACAATTACCGCAGCGAGTACGTCGTCGATCCGCTGAGCTACTTCGGCGACGGGGATTATCGAAAGGCTTATGGGCAACTCGATGCCTCGGCGGTCTACCATGTGCTGCCTAATTTCGACTTGTCGGTCGAGGCGTTGAATATCACGAACAATGCCCTGATCGATGTCGACAAATACAATATCAACCGCGGCTACGAGACCGATGGAACCACGGTCCTACTCGGCGCCCGCTACCGGTTCCGCTGACGGATGAGGAGGTTCGATAACCGAGCGCCGGAATGACCGTCATCAGTTCACTGGAAACGTACGACATCCGGTTCCCGACCTCCCGGGACCTGGACGGCTCCGATGCAATGAATGCCGATCCGGATTACTCGGCGTCCTACGTCGTTCTGGGAACGGACGATGCGAGCGGTCTGTCTGGACACGGATTTGTTTTCACGATCGGACGTGGCAACGACGTGCAGACGGCGGCCTGCGCCGGCTTGCGCCGCCTCGTCGTCGGTAGGGACGTCGACGAGGTGCTCGGCGACCTCGGCGCATTCGCGCGAACGTTGACCAATGATTCGCAGCTGCGCTGGTTGGGTCCCGAAAAAGGCGTCATGCACATGGCCATCGGGGCGGTGGTGAACGCGGCCTGGGACATGGCGGGACGCCGCGCCGGAAAACCGGTGTGGCAGCTCATCGCGGACATGACTCCCGAACAGATTGTCCAGTTGATCGACTTCCGCTACATCACCGACGCGCTCACACCCGCGGACGCCTTGGCGATCTTGCGGACCGCTGATGCGGGCAAAGCCGAGCGGATGGCGACCCTGCGGGCGAACGGCTATCCGGCTTACACGACGTCGCCGGGTTGGCTGGGCTACGCCGACGACAAGCTCGCACGACTGGCGACGCAGGCCGTGAAGGATGGCTTTCGTACGATCAAGCTGAAGGTGGGTCAGAACGTCGAAGATGACATTCGCCGCTGCCAACTGGCTCGTCAGGTCATCGGCCCGACCATAGGGCTCGCGGTTGATGCTAATCAGCGCTGGGATGTCGATGCCGCGATCGCGTGGCTCAAGGGACTGGCTACCTTTGATCTTGCCTGGGTAGAGGAACCCACCAGCCCGGATGATGTGTTGGGTCATGCTGCGATCCGCCGCGCGGTCGCGCCGCTGCCGATTTCGACAGGTGAACACACTCAGAATCGCGTGGTGTTCAAACAGCTCTTCCAAGCGCAGGCGGTCGATCTGGTACAAATCGACGCGGCGCGTGTGGGCGGCGTCAATGAGAACCTGGCGATCTTGTTGATGGCTGCCAAATTCGGCGTCCGGGTTTTTCCACATGCCGGCGGGGTGGGCTTATGCGAATTGGTGCAGCACCTCGCGATGGCCGACTTCATTGCCATCAGCGGCAAGATGGAGGATCGAGCTATCGAGTTCGTGGATCATCTACACGAACATTTCGTGGATCCGGTGCGTATTCAAGGGGGTCGATATCTGGCGCCAACCCGGCCTGGGTTCTCCGCGGAAATGCGGCCGGAGTCGATGGTTCGCTTCAGTTTTCCTGACGGTCCTGAGTGGAGGTCCGTCTAATACCTCAACACTATCTTAGGAGACCAACATTTTTTGATCGATGTCGGCTATCGTCTTGACGCCCGTCAGGGCCATGGCGGTGCGCATTTCCTTCTCGATGAGCTCGAGCAGATTGGTCACTCCCGCCTCGCCGGCGGTGGCAAGCGCATAGATATAGGCGCGTCCGAGCAGCACACCGCGCGCGCCGAGCGCCAAAAGCCGCACCACGTCGAGTCCTGAGCGAACGCCCGAATCAGCGAGAATGGTGAGTTCGCTGCCGACGGCATCGGCAATGGCGGGTAAGGCCTTGGTGGTGGAAAGTGCGCCATCCAATTGCCGTCCGCCGTGATTCGACACGACGATGCCCTGTGCGCCGAACCGCACCGCGTCTCGGGCGTCCTCTGGGTCGAGAATGCCCTTGATGATGATGGGGCCGCGCCACAGTTCGCGGATCCACTCGAGATCTTTCCACTCGATGCCGGGGTCGAAGTTGGCCCCCAACCAGGCGATGTAATCGTCGAGTTGCGTCGGTTTGCCGAGGTAGTGGGAGATGTTGCCGAGATCATGTGGCCGGCCGCGCACGCCGACATCCCAGGCCCAGTTTGGTTTGCCGCAGGCCTGCAAAATGCGGCGCAGCGGTCCCCATCGGCCGCTCATTCCGGAGTGTTTGTCCCGATAGCGAGCGCCTGGTACCGGCATGTCGACGGTAAAGACGAGTTTGGTGACGCCGAGAGCCTGGGCGTGTTCGAGCGTATGGCGCATGAACCCGCGATCCTTGAGGACGTAGAGTTGGAACCAGACTTCGCAACCCGACTCGCGGATGATTTCCTCGAGAGGGCACACCGAGACCGTCGAAATGATGTACGGAATCCGCGCGCGCTTGGCCGCCCGTGCCACCTGCACCTCGCCGCGTCGTGCGTACATTCCGCCGAGACCGACGGGGGCCAAACCCACCGGCATGGCGAATTGCTCGCCGAACAGCGTGCCCGACAAGGAGATATCGGCGACGTTGCGCAGCACACGCTGACGCAGGTGCAGCGAGGACAGGTCACCTGTGTTGTCGCGCAGCGTCGCCTCGGCGTAGGAGCCGCCATCCAGGTAGTCGAACAAGAATCGGGGTAATCGGGCGTGCGCCGCCTTGCGATAATCCGCGCCGGATGAAATGATCATGGAGACTTGAGACCGTTGCGGCGATTCACGCCTGATCGTTGATGGTACCGAGGTTCGCGTATGTTACTGCGTTTCGCGCTAGTAAAAATACGATACACTATTAAAAATTAGTAGGATGCGGGAGTGGGGTTGATGAATTCACGCCGCAAAACAAAGCGCGGCAACGGTGGACGGCGGGGCGTCCCATGACCCCGCCTATCCCGTTGCGGCGTGTGGGAAACACCGGGCTTGCGGTCAGCGAACTGGGTCTGGGCACCGCGCCGCTGGGGAACCTCTACGAACCGTTGAGCGACACAACAGCACAGTCCGTTCTGAAGGCAGCGGTTTCGGCCGGCGTTCACTACGTTGACACCGCACCCTATTACGGTTTTGGTCTCAGTGAGCGGCGAGTGGGTGACGGTCTTCGCGGCCATCGAGACATCGTCGTCTCCACCAAGGTGGGACGCCTGCTGCACCCGGAGCCAAACGTGACCAACGATTCGATGCGCTGTGGTTTTCGTTCGCCAATGCCGTTCACACCCGTGTTCGACTATTCGCATGATGCGATTATGCGCTCCTGGGAAGCGAGCCTGCAGCGCCTTGGACTCGCCCGGATCGATCTACTATACGTGCATGATGCGGGGGCAGCGACGCACGGCGCCGCGCACGCGGAGCGGTGGGAGCAGCTGACGCGCCGCGGGGGATTCCGGGCGCTCCAGCGCCTTCGCGAGGAAGGATCGATCCGCGGCTTCGGCCTCGGCGTCAACGAGACCGCCGTGTGCATCGAAGCGATGAATTACGGGCATATCGATGTCATCTTGCTCGCCGGACGATACACCCTCCTGGAACAGGGGGCTCTGGGCGAGCTCTTACCGCGGGCCAAGGCCGACGGCACCGCCGTGATCGTCGGCGGGCCCTACAATAGCGGGATACTCGCTGCCGGCACTCGCTCCAAGGCTGCACCCCGGTATAACTACGCGCCCGCCCCCGCCGAGGTGATGGCGCGGGTCGCGCAGATCGAGACCATCTGCGAACGGCATGCCGTGCCGCTGGCGGCGGCGGCGTTGCAGTTCCCGCTCGCCCACCCGCAGGTGGCGAGCGTCATACCCGGCATCGCGAGCGTCGCGCAGTTGTTCGAGACGCTGCGGTTTTATCGCGCTTCCATCCCGTCGCAATTCTGGGAGGACCTGAAGTCGCAGGGTCTGCTGCGGGATGATGCCGTCGTGCCGACGGAAACCACTCGATGAGCAGCGCAAGACTTGCAGGTAAACGCGCACTCATCACCGCGGCAAGCAGCAGGCACACCGCGTGATCGATACGGATCCCGCATGAGTCTCGGCACTGTCGATACGCATGTCCACTTCTGGAATCCCGGAGTGCTGCGCTATCCCTGGCTCACCGGGTTGCCGCAGCTGCACCGTGCCTTTCTGCCGACGGACTATGCCGCAGAGGCTCTGCTACCGGATGTCACGAAACTGGTGTTCGTCGAATGCGGCTGTGACCCGGCGGACAGCCTCGAGGAAGCGCGTTGGGTCGCCTCTCTGGCTGCCGTCGAACCGCGTCTTCGGGCCATCGTGGCGCGGGCGCCGCTGGAGCACGGTACGGCGGTGCGCGCACAGCTCGGCGCTCTCAAGGCGATTTCCCGCGTCGTCGGAATTCGCCGTAATCTCGAAAGCGAAACTGACACGGAATTTTGCCTGCGCCCTGACTTCATCGCCGGCGTGCGCGAGCTGATCCCGCTCGATTTCTCCTTTGATCTCTGTGTGCGACACCCGCAGTTGCCGGCGGTGATCGAACTGGTGCAGCGCTGTCCCGAGGTGCGCTTTGTCCTCGATCATTGCGGCAAGCCCGCGATCGCGTCGCGGCAGCTCGATCCCTGGCGGTTGCACATCCGCAAGCTTGCCGCGTTGCCCAATGCGTACTGTAAAATCTCCGGATTGCTGACCGAGGCGGATCTAACCGCTTGGCAGTCTCCCGATCTGCGGCCCGTCGTAGAGCACGTGCTCGAGAGCTTCGGGCCGGAGCGAGTCATGCTGGGGACCGATTGGCCGGTGCTGCGACTGGCATCGCATCATCAGCGTTGGTCCGAGGCGCTGGAGAGTTGCCTTACCCACTTGTCCCCGGATGCGCGCCGCAAGCTCAACCAACTCAACGCCGAGACCTTCTATCGCCTCTCAGAACCAGGGGTCGGGCTTTAGACAGGCTCCTAGGCCCTTTGATCGCTGCTCAACAGGCTGCCCGAAATCTCGCTGGCGGCGCGGACGAGGTGCTTTGTCGATTCCTTCAATGATCTGACCGGCGAGGTCGAATCGAGGAAGGGGACTGTGAGGGCGGCTGCGGCGATATTGCTTCTGAGAATGGGTGCTGAGATGTCGGTGACGCCCGGCACGAATTCGCTGGCCTGCTGACCACTGCCTTTCTTGCGAATGAGGTCGGCTTTGGCGCGAAATTCGACCAATTCCGCCTTGCGCGGTCGAGGCTGTATGAGATCCTCCCATCGCTGACGGATGACTTCGGGTTGAAACGCATAGAGAACGGCGCCGGACAACGCATGAGTCAGGGGTTGTCGATAACCGACGCGCACCGAGAAGCCGATGAGTTCGCTTGACTCCATGCGCGCCACGACCACGATTTGACCGACCGAATAGAGCGCCAGATGGCAGGACTGGCCGATATCCAGCGACAGCTGGCGCATATGGGGTAGGGCGATCTCGATGAGGTTTTTCACGGCCGGCTGAACCATCCCCAGCGAAAACAGGCGACCAGAGAGTCGATAGCCGCCGGATTCGGGGACCTGTTCAACAAAGCCGCGCCGGTCGAGGACCTGGATCATTCGAAACAACTCACCCGTGGAGCGGTTGAGCTTCTGGGCGATCACGGAGACGCTCAGGGGATGGGCCTCGGCGACCAATAACTCGAGGATATCCAAGCCTTTCTCGAGAGCCGGAGCACGATAGCGGATGGCGTCGGCGTCGCCTGAGCGGGGACTGTCTTTCTCAATTCTCATGCTCGCTAGTTTGCATGAGTTATCTGCCGGTGGAAATCCGGGCGCTGTCTGGATGGGCGTCCCGCGCGAGATCGCCTGCAGTCGATGAACGTCGATCAAGGCGGCCTCGATAGTCTCCGCGTTGGGCCACCCCGTCGCACCAACACGAGCGCGATGGAGAAGAGCAGCAGCAAGCTCAATTCCGGCCATTGCTTTGGCAGCATGCTCAGCACGAGGGTTCTTTCGACCCAATTCCAATGATTCAGTTGCAATACCGACTTGTCGTCGTAGCTTCGCACGCAATTGAGCAGCAGCATCGCCAGGAGGAAGCGCGCTGCGTACAACGCATCGACCACAACGGCCACCCAAAGCAGTCCCGCGAGCCATCGCCTCGCGAGTCCTCGACGTTCGGCTGGATTGTGGGTCACTGCTTCTCCTTTGACCGCGTGGTCGGCAGAGAGCGCGAAAACTTGAGCTGCCCGATGCAAAAGCACAACAGCCGGGTCGCGTCCCGAATCTCAATGGTTCAGTAAGCACTCCGTAAGGCTCCACCCGCGATGATGCCATGTCGCGTATTTCGCTGGAGTAATCATATGAACATGCCCGATCCAGCCACTGTGGCGACGATGATCTTCGGCCTGCCGAGTGCCTGGAGGACGCGGGCCTTCGGCTTCCCGATCGCGCTTGCCGGCTGGCGCGACGTCGTCGGCTTTTGCGCCCCCCGGCTGGCCGCCTATGGGTTGGGCGTGCTGCTGGCAATCGGGAGTATCTCCAGCGTGCGTGCCGAGGACTTGGTTCCACCCGCTGTCGACGCACCCGATGCCACGGGTGGACAAACGAAGCCCTTGTGGGAGGCCGGGATCGGCGGCTTTGCGGGCGCGGTGGCCGACTATCCGGGATCGAATCAATATCGGGTGCGCGGCCTGCCGCTGCCCTTCTTCATCTATCGTGGCGATTTTTTCAGCTCCGACGTCCATGGACCGCGCCTGCAGAAGTCGAGCGGCATCGTCGAATGGGAACTGAGCGGTGGAGGTAGCTTGTCGAGTAATTCCAAGGGCGGCGCACGCGCGGGTATGCCGACATTGGATTACCTTCTCGAGGTGGGACCCAAGGCCAAGATCACCGTCGCCAGACCGACGGACACCTCGCGTCTGACGGTGGATTTGGCGGTGCGCGAGGCAATATCCACCAATTTCGCATCCCGGCTGCGGACCCAAGGCGGGCTCTTCGCCCCAGATATCGCCTATGAAGAACGGGCGATTTTTGGCAGCCGGTGGAGTGGTTTGGCGAGCATCGGTGCGCAGTTTGCAACGGCCGGTCTGCAACGCTATTACTACGAGGTCGAGCCGCAGTATGCCCTCCCGGGGCGTCCGGCTTACGACGCGCGCGCAGGGTATCTCGGCGCGACGTTGGCAGTGACCGCGTTTCGCCAGGTAACTCCCTCCTTCACCGTCTTCGTTGGATTCGATCTGGATAACTACGATGGCGCGGCCAACGTCGATAGCCCGCTGCTTCGGACCCGCAACGACCTGGGCGCCGCGGTGGGCTTTGCATGGTCCATTGGTCAGTCGAAGCAGCGGGTCAGTGGGGCTCATTGAGCGATCGATGCCATGACGGGTGGTTCGGAGGAGGGCGCATGAGTGTTCAGCGGTCAATGCCCCGCGGCGGCAAATTGCACGATGAATTCCGCGCCACGCCGACCGTTGCGGGCCGAGAGATGCCAGTGATGAGCGGTGACGATTTCCTTGCAAATGGCAAGCCCCAAGCCTGCGCCGGCGGTCTGTCGGGCGGAGCCGCGCCAGAACCGCGTAAACAGGTGCGACAAATCGGCGGCCGGGATGCCCGGTCCTTCATCGCGAATCGTCACTTGATCCGCTTCGACCACGACTGATACGAGGCCGCCCGCGGGTGAGTGCTCGATGGCATTTTCAATGACGTTCTTGAGCAGCATGTGCAGCGCTGACGGATCGGCCCGCACGGCTGGAGATGGCTTGGGGGAGCAGCAAAGGTCCAGGTAAATCGCGCGCCGCTCCGCAAGACGGCGAAGATAATTCACGACATTTTCGGCCACGACCGCCACGTCCGTTGCCGCGAAGCGATAGTTCCGATCCTCGCTCACCTCGGCCAAATGCAGCAATTGGTGCACTTGACGGGCGATTTGATCGACGTCGCGCAGCAACGCTTCGCGGTCATCACAGCCTTGCGTCTCGATTTGCGCGCGCAGCAATGCGAGCGGGGTTTTCAGTTCGTGTGCGGTTGCCTCGAGGAACGCCTGCTGGACGCGATAGCCGTTCTCCAAGCGGTCGAGCGCCAGGTTGAAGGCTTCGATGACCGGTGAAAATTCGACCGGAGCATGGCGGATGACGATTCGCGCGGAAAAATTTCGCGGCTCGATGCGGGCGGCGGCATCGGAGGCTTCGCGCAACGGCTTGAGCACCCGACGGAGCGTGAAAAATACGGCGATGCTGAAGACGATCATCGAAATGACGGTCAGCTGCAGCGTATTCCTGACGAACAGCAGGCTACCCACGGTCCGGGCCAGCATGGCGAAGCGATCACTGCTGGCTGCCTGTAAATAGTAGCGCGTGGCGCCGCGAACGATGGGGACGGTTCTAACATTCAACCGTTGGCCGCCCGAAGGAATGGCGAAGACTGTCGTGCCGGAACCGACATCTGAGCCTATGGGAGCCAGCGCTTCATTGCTGGAATCGGAGGTCAAGACCGCCCGTCCCCGTGCATCCAGCAGCCGGTACTTCAGATCCGAGGGTAACGCCGCGTAGATCCAAGAGGCGTCGTTGGGCAGGACCAAGCCGATTGGGTGACCGCTCGAGTCAAATCGCAGGCTTTCCGTGAGCAGCTTAGTCTCGTTCAGCAGGTCGAAACGGGTCATCAGTTCCTGATGCCGTCCAATCAGCAGCCACAATCCCGCCGCGATCACCGCCACGGTCAACAGCAGGCCGCCGACGTAGGTGAGCAGCAATTGCACCGCAAGGCTATGGAACTTATTGTATTTCGTTGAGCGCATAGCCGTATCCTCGAGCATTGACGATTTGCAGAACGGAGCCGATGGCCGCCAGTTTCCTCTTGAGGCGGTGAAGGGCGACATCGAGTGCGTTGGGCGTCACCGCCTCGCCGAGTCCCCAGGCTGCAGCTTCGAGTACGCCGCGCCGCACCGTATCGCCGTTTGCCCTGACCAAACTCAGCATGATCTGAAGTTCAGCGGGCGCCAAGGTCACGGCCTCTGGGCCGCATACCAGCGTACCTCCCATCTCGCGTATCTCGATATCGCCGAATTGGGGTGTGAGGCTTTGCAGGGTTGCCGGCCGGCGCAGGAGGGCACGCACTCGCGCCACCAATTCCTCGAGTGAAAAAGGTTTGGTCAAATAATCGTCCGCACCGCCTTCCAATCCCTGCACGCGGTCGTGTAACGCATCGCGGGCCGTCAGGATCATGCACGGCTGCTTCATACCGGCCGAGCGCAGGCGTTTCACCAGCAGCAAACCATCGCCGTCCGGTAATCCGCGATCAATCACGAATAGCCCGTAGTCCGCGAGCTGCGCCGCCGCCCATGCGGCCTCGATCGCGGAAAATTGATCGGATTCGATACCGGCAGCGACCAGTGCCTGGGTCACAAACTTCGCCAGCCTCTGATTGTCCTCCACGAGAGCTATTCGGGTCATGAGACATGATTCTCCTGCCGCCGGGCTTACCGGCGACTTACCGACAATCGCAATTTTGCGGCGCTGGGCTACGACACCACGCGCTCTCGGAACGTCATTCAGGTTCCGGAGCAGATCGGTGTAGCCGGGTTCTGGAGCGACGGAATCAAATGAGCGGCACCTATCAACGAAGCGGATCGTCTCCAACCGCACTCACGCGCCATACCGTGTTGCCGACGTCGTCCGCAACGAGCATGGCGCCGCTGCGGTCCAGCGCGAGGCCCACGGGTCTTCCGTGGACTGTTTGCTGGTCCTTGCCGAGGAAGCCCGTGACGACCGTCAACGGCTTGCCGACGGGTTGCCCGTTGGAAAAAGGGACGAAAATCACCTGGTAGCCATTCAACGGACTACGGTCCCAACTTCCGTGCTCACTGATAAAGGCCCCATTGGCGAAGGTCGGTGATAGGTGCTGACCTTCGCTGAACAGCAGGCTCAATGGGGCGACGTGGGAACTCAAGCCATAATCAGGCTTGATCGCTTTCGCGACGAGGTCCGGTCGCTGGGGGTGGACTCGAACGTCAATATGACTTCCCCAATAGCTATATGGCCAGCCATAAAAGCCGCCCTGTCGGATACTGGTCAAGTAATCAGGGACGAGGTCGGGACCGATCTCGTCGCGCTCATTGACGACGGCGAATAGTTGATGTGTCTGCGGCTCGAAGGCGATACCTGTTGGGTTACGTGTGCCGGAGGCGAAGACATGCTTCTCCCCGGTCAACCGGTCAACCTCGTAAATGGCGGCACGGCCTTCCTCGACGGCCATGCCGTTTTCGGTGATGTTGCTGTTGGAACCCACGCCGACGTAGAGCTTGGTACCGTCCGCACTGCAGGTGAGCGACTTCGTCCAGTGATGGTCGATGGGACCCGCGGGAAGATCGGTGAGTTCCACGCCCGTCGATGTGATCTGCGTCATGCCCGGCACGTAGTTGTAGGCGAGAATTGCGTCCGTATTGGCGACATACAGCGTGTTACCCACCAGCACCACGCCATAGGGCGAATGAAGATGCTCGATGAATACGCTTCGCAGCATCGCGTGGCCCTCGCCGGCTTCGCGCAGCAAGGTGATGCGATTGCCGCCCTTGCCGGCGGCGCCCGCCCGCGCCTTGACCTTGCCGGCGATGAAGTCCTTGGGCCGCAGGGCCTCGGTACCCGGGCTGTTGCTCTCCACCACCAGGATGTCGCCGTTGGGGAGGGTGTAGAGAACTCGCGGGTGCTCGAATCCCGTTGCGAGTGCCTCGACCTTGAGGCCCGCGGAGGCGTTGGGCGTTTCGCCGGCGTTCCAACCGATCGACTTGGGCACGCTCATGGGCGGCAGCAGGTATTCCTGGGGTTCTGGTAAATAGGGGTCCGAGCCATATTGCCGGGCGGGGTCGCCGCCTTCGGGGCCGCAGGCGGCCAAGCCGGTGAACGAGATCAGCGCGGCAATCGAGCGAACAACGGTCCTTTTCATGGGCGGCCTGCCGCCGTGTGGCTCATCGCGAGGCTCCATCCCCGCGCGCCGGCGATGGCGAAAAGGATGGTGGCAGCCGCTGACAAAAAAATGCCTTGCGGTACCACGGACGTCCATGCGTCGCGGCTATGGATGAAAACGTTGATCAACGACAGCAAGCCGGCTGCCATGACCAAGAGGAAGGAAACGGGTTCCAGCCGGCGAGCGCGCCCCGTCACGAAGTCGATCGCCAACAAGATGATGGCCACCAACATGACCAGCAGTCCGATCGTGATGAGCCAGGCGGAAAAGTTGGACCATTGCGACAGCGAGGTCTGGTAATAGCAGTAGTCGGTGCCGAAAGCGGCGATCAGCAATGCACCACTGGCAGCAATGAAGCCGCGGTGAAGGAGGGCGTGTTCTGGCTGAAACATGATCGAATTTTGCATCGGCAATGACGCCACATGAAACGCTACTTGAGGTCAGCGTTTTCCGACGCGGGCGCCGCTGAATACGACCGGTTCCTGCCCGTCGTCAAAAACTCACATAGTCACACGACGCTTTCCTAGCGCCAACCCAGAGCGGTCGTCTTTAACATCCGCACTTGTCCAACAAACAAGGCGGGCTATGATGAACGAACAAACAATGTTGCGCCGACAAGCGGTTGGCCTATCGAATCATCCACTCACCAAGTATCCGAAACCTCCGTTTGAGGTGCAAACACAGCCGTGGCCGGGCGTTGCGGGCAAGATGACGCCAAAACCCGACCACGGAGAATCAAGCTATACCGGTTCTGGGCGTTTGGAGGGTCGCAAAGCACTGATAACGGGTGGCGACTCCGGTATGGGCCGCGCGGCAGCGATCGCCTACGCGCGTGAGGGCGCAGACGTCGCGATTAATTATCTGCCCGCGGAGGAATCGGATGCCCGCGAAGTCATTCAGCTCATCAAGGATGCGGGGCGCCAAGGTTTCCCGATTCCCGGGGATCTTCGTGATCGTGCGTTCTGTCAGCGCCTGGTCGCCGAGGCCGTGGAAAAGCTGGGTGGTTTGGACATCCTCGTATCGAATGCCGGTCGCCAGCAATCGAAGGCATCGATTCTCGATATCAGCGATGAGGAATTCGACTGGACGATCAAGACTAACATCTATGCACCTTTTTATATCATCAAAGCAGCTTTACCTCATTTGAGTGAGGGCGCGTGCATCATCGGCACGACATCGGAGCAGGCGTACGACCCGTCGCCCGACTTGTACGACTACGCCCAGACGAAGGCGGCGACGATGAACTACGTGAAGTCGCTGGCGAAACAGTTGGGACCGAGGGGCATTCGCGTCAACGGCGTTGCGCCGGGTCCGGTCTGGACACCGCTGCAAATCAGCGGCGGAGCCTCGGTAGAGAAGTACACTCACTTCGGCAACACCACGGCGCTCGGGCGTCCCGGCCAGCCGGTCGAACTGGCCTCGATTTACGTCCAACTGGCCGCAAGCGATGGCAGCTTCACCACCGGCAACATCTATGGCGCCGGCGGTGGACAGGGGCAACCGTGATGGTGAATTTCGCCGACGATGCTTGTAGACAAAATCTGACAGCCGCCAATCGAGTAGCGTGTCATGGTTGAAATTAGCCGATGTATTGGGATCCACCTCGAACGTTGCGATTCTACTGACGGCCTTCATCGGCGAGGGCATTTATCTGAGAGATCGTCGAGCTGCCCGCCGCACTGTGTTTCATAGGAAGTCTTGATGGCCGGCGAGGTGAGAGCGAACCACAATGTCCTCAGCACAAGCATGGACGATCATTTGTTTCGCCGGCTCGCCGAGAACTTCCCGGCGCTCTGTTGGATAGCCGACGCTACGGGGTACATCAGCTGGTACAACCCGCTTTGGTACCATTACACCGGCACTACTCCCGCCGAGATGGAGGGGTGGGGTTGGCAATCCGTGCATGATCCGCGAAGTCTGGCATCTGTCCTCGAGCAGTGGACGGAAGGCATTTCCTCAGCGCGACCGTTTGAAATGGTGATTCCCATCAGAGGCGTGGATGGGGTATCCCGGCCCTTTCTCACACGAATCAACCCCGCCTTCGACGGTGACGGCAATGTAACGAACTGGTTCGGCGTCAATATTGACATCTCCTTGCAAGTGAAGGCGGAGGATGCCGCCGCCAAGACAGAAGCGCGGTTTCGATTGATAGCTGATTCGATGCCGCAAATGGTGTGGTCCGCGAGCGCTGTTGGTGACTATGATTATTACAATGCCCGATGGTACGAATTTACGGGCGCACCCATCGGTTCCACGGATGGGGACGGTTGGCGCAGGCTGCTGCATCCCGATGAGCGTGATGCGGTATGGGATGCTTGGAAGAGGACGATTGAGGGCGTTGTGACCTTTCGCCTCGAGCATCGCCTGCTCCATCATACGGGGACTTATCGCTGGGTGTTGGCCAGCGCGCAGCCAGAACGCAGGGCCGATGGTTCGATCGATCGCTGGTATGGCACCTACACCGACATCGAGGACATCGTCCAGGCGAGACGAGTCTTGCAGCGCTCGCGAGACTCTCTCGAGTTGGAGGTCATCGCCCGCACCGGTGAGCGGAACCTCTTGGCCACCTTGGTGGAGACCACGGATATGATGGTCATGGCCATCGACCTGGACTACAACATTACCGCCATCAACAAGGCGAATGTCGATGAATTCGAGCGCGTGTACGGCAGGCGCGCCGCAGTGGGTGACAATCTCCTCGGCTTGCTGTCGAACTGTCCCGATGAGCTTCACACGGTCAAAGCAGCGTGGTGCCGGGTCCTCGCGGGTGAGGAGCTAACGCTCATCGAACCCCGGGGCAACCCCGCCACCGTCGCGCAATCGACCTACGAAATCAAGTATCGCCCGTTGCGCGACGATACGGGTGCCCCCGTCGGCGCCTTTCAGTTCGCCTGCGATGTCACCGAACGCCTGCGCGATCAGGCGCAATTGGCGCAAGCACAAGCTGCGCTGATCCAGACTCAAAAGCTCGAGGCGATGGGGCAGCTCACCGGCGGGGTTGCGCACGACTTCAACAATTTGCTCACGCCCATCATCGGTAGCTTGGACATCCTGCACCGGCGGGGGATTGGGGCCGGGCGAGAGGAGCGATTGATCGATGCTGCCTTACAATCCGCGCAAAGGGCCAAAGTGCTCGTGCAGCGCTTGCTGGCCTTCGCCCGCCGCCAGCCGTTGCAGTCAGCTCCCATCGATGTGGGTGAACTCATCAAAGGGTTGGCGGATCTCATCAACAGCACCGTGGGTCCGCAGATCGTGCTGACCATCGATGTCGCCAAGGATCTGCCCTTCGCCAAGGCGGATCCAAATCAGTTGGAGATGGCCGTCCTCAATCTCTCGGTCAACGCTCGCGATGCAACTCTGGGGCCGGGATCCATCCGCCTCTCGGTGTCCGCCGAAATCCTCAAAGATGGCGAGGTTTCGAATTTGAAGGCAGGACGCTACGTTCGACTCCTCGTAAGTGATACAGGCCTCGGCATGGATGCAGAGACGTTGTCACGGGCTATCGAACCATTCTTTTCCACCAAGGGCGTGGGTCAGGGGACAGGTTTGGGCCTGTCGATGGCACACGGATTGGCATCGCAACTGGGCGGTGCACTGACGATTGCAAGTCAGTTGGGGAGAGGTACGGAAGTGTCGATTTGGCTGCCCGAGAGCGACGAACGTCCAGCCGAAAGTGATGGCATCGTCGAGCGGCATAATGCGCTCTGGGCGGGCACGGCGCTATTGGTCGATGATGAAGCGTGCATCCGTGTCAGCACCGCCGACATGTTGAACGCACTCGGCTTTGCGGTCCGGGAGGCTTGTTCGGCGGATTCGGCACTGGCTGTGATCGACGCCGGCTTCACGCCCGAACTGCTCATAACCGATCATCTGATGCCCGGGATGACCGGCGTCGAACTCGCGCGTTTGGTGAGGCAGCGACGGCCCAAAACCAAGACGCTGATCGTGTCTGGATTTGCCGACGTCGACGGCATCGATCCGTCATTTCGACGCCTCACAAAACCGTTCATGCAGAGCGAACTAGAAGCAGCGATCGCTTGTCTGCATCTCGCGGATTGAGGGCGGTGCTTCGTGACGCGCGCCGACGTCATGCCGGCGCGCTGGTTGCCTCAGACGTACCGTCTCGGCGAGTCAGGGTGCATCGGATCGAGAAGCGGCGCTGACGAATCCATGCCTACTTTGCGCCGTCGCGGCGGAATACGTGGGAGCGATCCTCCCATTGCGCTCGGGCCCCTGAACGAAAATGCCAATATCAAGATACCAATGACAGGGCCGCCGATGATCCAAACAGGAATGAGGGGATTCATGTCGTTCTCCGTAAGCCGGTGTATCCGGCAAAATGTTGCAAATGAGAGTCTCTAGTCGGCATAACCTGGACGACCCGCAGGATTCGTCAATTCACTGCGTTGATGCCGTGAAATGAACCACTCGATGACGCCCACCACGAGGGGGGTGCACAATGTCCAAACAGCGAGCGCATATTGGGGAAAGATGATGGCCGGTTTCATCGATGAATCCTCCAGACAGGTGTGATGATGATGCGTTGAGAGTTTGCACTTGACGTGAAAGCGCATATGTCGGGGAATCGAACATCTCTGTTGTCCTCAATCAGCGATCTGCCGGGTCGGATTTGAGGATCTGATGCCGTCGCAGTCACTCGATGCGCACGCGATTGACTTCACGCGCCTCGATGAGCGCTGTACCGAGAACGGTGGTGCGCAATTCGCCGCGGGCGATGACCGTCGAGCCCACGGTCAGCTTAAGTTTCTTCATCCCGTCGGGACGGGTGTGAATGAATTCTCCGGACTCCAAGAGCACGCCATTGGGTTCCCCGTGCTTCGCATAGTGGAGCGCTGCAACGACACCGCGGATCTGCTGCGGCGCGCGTTTCGCTTTGAACGGTTTGCCCGCGATCTTCGTGATTGCACTCAGTTTGTAGACGGGATGTAGCCCGTCCTTGGACTTGCGGGAGTGATCTACCGATGCTTTGACTTCAATATCCGATCCGAGCGCTGCCGTGAGTTCGCGTGGTGCCGCCGCACCGGGTTCCATGGACACCTGAATCGACTTTGAGTCGACTGTCATCAGCATGCCTTCGATTGCGCCCTTGGGGCTGAACAGAAGATAGTGCAAACGACCAGCGAGACTCGACTTCCTTGACTCATGAGACATTGATAGTCACTCCGGCGGCTACAGCCCTGATGCTCTCGTGGAGGGTCAGTGTGAGGCTGCGACGGCTCGGTGACTGTCGGCAGGCTAAAAGCAACGGTGCCGGTCTTGTCTGACATTTGGCTTGATTCTCGACATTCCAACGATGAGACTGGGCTGATGTCACGCGCCGCCGCCAAGGAGATGATCGTCTCGCTGCTGATCGAGTGCTTGATGCTGGCCCTGTGCGGGACAGGGCCCGTCCAAGCGCAGGATTGGAGACCCGATTATTCGCTCCGTCCCAGTCCCGACGGCCCGGGCATCGAGACGTTGGGGGCGGCTGATCCGGTGGAGGCGCACATGCTCGACGGTCCGTCTTCTCCGTCAGCCTTTGCGGCGTGGTTGCAAAGCCTCCAAGCCTGGCGCGAGCAGCGCAAGAAGGACATCGGCTATCGTGACGATCTGTACCGTAGGACAGAGTTCAACTGGACGCGGCACACGATCACTCAGGATCAAGTGTTGATCTGGGACAGGGGCTTGTACGATCCGGATGCCGGCAAATACACGGTCGATCGTACATTGGCCGAGATTGAAAACCGCTTCGGCCCGCTCGATTCAATCCTGATCTGGCCTGGCTACCCCAATCTTGGGCTCGACGACAGAAATCAATTCGATTTGATGCGCGATCTGCCCGGCGGGATCGTCGGGCTGCGCAAGATGGTCGCGGCATTCCACGAACGGGGTGTCAAAGTCTTTTTTCCCGTGCTCGGTTGGGACGATGGTACAAGAGAGTCCGCAGTTTCCAGCGCCGCGAATGCCGTGCAGCTAATGCATGACATCGGCGCTGACGGGATCAATTTGGACACCCTGAATACCGTGCCCGACGATCTCCGTGACAGCGGCATGGGCCTCAAGCCGCCACTGGCTTTTGAGCCGCAGCTGGACCCGCAAAACGCGTCGCTGGCGGCGAGCCCCATCAGCTGGGACGACTGGGTGCTGTGGGATGATCTGAGCGCGCCTTTCATACCGCGGGTCAGCCGGGTGAAGTGGCTCGAACCACGCCATATGGTCTTGGTGACCGATCGTTACGCGCTCGCGAAGGTCAATAGTTTGCAACACGCTTTTTTCAATGGCGAAGGTTATTCCCTGCTCGAGAACCTATGGGGTTACTGGGATGGGATTTCGCCACGCGACGCCGAGGCGGTACGCCGTTTCACCCGGATCGAGCGGGCCTATGCGGACCTCTTGACCTCGGCCGACTGGGAACCTCACACGACGGAGTTGCAGCCTGGCGTCTTCGCAAGCCGGTTTCCGGGAGACACCGAGACACTCTGGACCGTCGTCAATCGCAACGAGTACGATGTTGAGGGGGAGCAACTGGCCGTGCCCGTACGACCCGGCATGCATTATTACGATCTGTGGCATGGTGTCGAACTGACTCCAGCCCAGCGCGAAGGCAAGGCCATCTTGAGCTTTTCAGTGGAGTCGTTGGGTTTCGGAGCTGTCCTTGCTCGGCAAGGAGACCATTCCGATCAAGCGCTCGTGGAACTACTCGCAGTCGCCGCAAAAGATGCGGAAAAACCATTGAAGAGCTTTTCGCGGGACGCGGACGTCGCGATGCAGACGATGCGGGTGCTCGAGGCAAGTCCTAGGTCCAAGCATGCCCCGCAGGGGATGATCGAGTTGCCCGCGGCCGACTATGACTTCATCGTCAATGGCATAGAAATTGAAAATGGCAACAATCCCGGGGTCGACGTGCAGTTTCCTTGGGAGGACTCACCTCGCCGGAACCATCGCCACTTGATCTCCATTCCGCGGCTTTACATGGACCGAACACCCGTCACCAATGCGGGGTACAGACGGTTCGTCGACAGCTCTCATTACGTTCCGGCCGATGGTCACAACTTCCTGCGCGACTGGAGTCGGGGTACTTATCCCGCGACGTGGGGCAATAAGCCGGTGACCTGGGTCTCGATCGAGGACGCCCGGGCATATTGCCGCTGGGCTGGAAAGCGACTTCCGCACGTCTGGGAATGGCAATATGCCGCTCAGGGTACCGACGGCCGCGTGTACCCTTGGGGACAGGAATGGCGACAAAGCGCCCTGCCTCCCGTGAGTCATTCGCGAAGTCTGCGGCCGCCGACAGATGTCGACGCATTTCCGGCTGGGGCGAGCCCGTTCGGCCTGCTCGATTTGGAAGGTAATGTCGCCCAATGGACGGACGAATTCGTCGACGCACACACCCGCGCAGCCGTGCTGCGGGGTGGCGATTTCTATCGACCTGCGGGAGCATTCTGGTATTTTCCGAAGAGCGATCGCCTCGATGAACAGGAAAAATACCTCCTTGTTTCGCCGGGCCGAGACCGCTCCGGAGTCGTAGGCTTTCGCTGCGCCAAGGATGCCCGTTGAGGGGCTGTGTGGGTAAAATACCGACTGACAATTGGGACACTTGATGACTGAATTTTTTGCCAATTCCGGTAAATTTCGCGACCGAAGAGAGGCAGTACCGTTCATTCTGCGATGAGGTGACCCGTGAAGATTCAGTTTGGCTATGAGTTGGTCTACAGCGTTTCCCAGCCGACCCCCATGATTTTTACTCTGCACTGCCAGCCGCAAGGAAGTCAGCTCTTGGTCCTGCCGGACGTCATGCGCACGGAGCCAGCCATTCCGCTGTTTTTCTATGCCGATGCTTTCGGTAATACGTGCACGAGGTTGGAAGCGCCTCCCGGACTGTTGCGCGTCACAGCGAACGGAATCATGGATGACTCGGGAGTGCCCGAGGCCGCTTATTGGGCGGCAGCGGAACATCCCGTCAGCGAGCTTCCCCCGGATACCTTACAGTACCTCCTCGCCAGCCGTTACTGCGAAACCGATCTGCTCATGCATGATGCGTGGCGCCTCTTTGGACACCTGTCGCCGGGTTGGTCGCGTGTCCAAGCGATTTGCGATTTCGTTCATCGCGAAGTGGTCTTCGGCTACCAGTTCGCGCGGCCTACGAAGACGGCGCTCGACACCTTTCGGGAACGGCAAGGCGTATGTCGGGATCTGGCGCATCTGGCCATTGCCTTTTGCCGATGCCTCAATATTCCTGCGCGCTATTGCACCACGTATCTGGGCGATATTGGGGTCCCGCCCGTGGATGCACCGATGGATTTTGCCGGATGCATGGAAGTGTTCCTGGGCGGCGCCTGGCACGTCTTTGATCCACGCAACAACGCCCGACGAGTCGGTCGCATCATCATTGCGCGCGGCCGCGATGCGGGCGATGTGGCGATCAGCACAGCCTTCGGCACGGCTTGGCTACAAAGCTTCCGCGTGTGGACCGATGAGAGGGCGGCCGCATCGGCCCAGGCATGGACCGTCGACAGTCAGTGTCGGTCGGAGAATCGAGCCGCTTAGAAGAGGATTTCGACTCCGAAGTTGGCCTACTCCAGCTTGGAGCGCACCGACATCTTGGACTGAGGTTTGGCAGAACGGATTACCGCGGGGACGATCGCGTGCAGGCGTCGAGCCGCCAACGTCGCAAAGTCTCGCTCTAATTCGCGATAGCTTGCAATCAAGGCATCACCAAATTCGGTGACGAGCATGCCGCCGCCGTCCTTACCTCCCGTACTTGCCGCCGTCACGGGTTCCCGGAAGGATTGTTTCAGGCTCTCAACCAAGAGCCACGCCCGACGATAACTCATCCCGAGGTCACGTGCCGCCTGTGACAGTGAGCCGGAAGCTCGTATCGTTTCGAGAAGGCGAATTTTCCCCGGCCCGAGGCTCGAGTGTTCCGCGAAATCGATCCTGAACCGGACAACGAGGGCAGCCATAGAAGAACCTCCTTTCCCCATCATATCGAAGGCAGGTCCGAACGGGGCTTTACGAGCACAACTGGGCTATATATGATCAAATATAACGAAAACGAATAACGGCGATTGCCGCTACCTGAGAAGCTAATACCTGTGAAGAAGTCAGTCCTGTCCGTGCTCGTCATGAGTGCCATCGCGCTCGCCACGCAGGCGGATGCATCAGCGGATGGTCCAACCGTCGCACCGATCCCCTCTGCGTCGGCCGCCCCCGAAGCTTGTGAGAGCTTTCACGACTTTGTCGCCACCGCCTGCCCGCTGACCTGGCATGGCATCACCCTTTACGGCGCGTACGATGTCGGCGTGGGCTGGGTCAGCCATGGCTTACCTGAAAACGGCTATAACTACGAAGGTGAAGCGCTGGTCAACCGCAATGGTAACCATTCCCAATGGCTGCTGGCGCCCAACAACTTGTCGCAGACCGGCCTCGGAATCAAGGGCAAGATCGAGTTCATGGATGGTTGGTACGCGGTGTTCAACGCGTCGACGGGCATCAATCCGCAATCCGGTCAACTTGCCAACATGGCCGCCACCAACACGGCGAACAGCGGTCTTCCGAGAGGCGCCTATTCGGAAACCGGTGACGGCGCGCGTGCAGGACAAACCTTCAACGACGAATTTTATGGCGGGGCGTCGTCCACGTTCTATGGCACGCTCACCTTCGGTCGTCAGCGTTCGTTGGGTACTGACGCGATGCTCGCCTACGATCCGGCGAACGGCGCGTACTCCTTTTCGTACATCGGCTACAACGGCACCATGGCCGGCGGCGGCGATACCGAAGACACCCGTTGGGACGAGGCGATCAAGTATCGCATCGCCTATGGACCGGTGCATGCGGGCGCGATGTACAAGTTCGCCGATGGTTCAGGTGGTTGCTACTCTGCCTCCGCCACCTGGAGCGCCACGACTTGCACTCCGGAACAGGCACATGACACCGCCTATGGATTCGATTTCGGGGGCGAGTACGCCAACTTCTCCGCCGACGTCGTTTTCCAGCATTACAACCAGGCGATCAGCGTGGTGAATCCATTGCTGGGAGCACAGAGTTTGACTCAGCCTTATCAGTCGACCACCAACAGCATCAATACGAACCCAGTCACCGGGGCCAATGTGCTCGGCCTCAATAACACCGAATACGGCATCGTCACCGACAACACGGCGATCATGTTCGCCGCCAAGTACAGCTGGGATCCGTTCAAGTTTTTTGCCGGCTACGAACACATCCAACAGTTCAATCCGACGAATCCATTGGGTGTAGGTGCTTCAGCCCAGGGCGGTTATCTCCTGAGCGGCGTCGAAGACAACAATCTCGATTCTCCCAAACTCGTGCAGATCGCCTGGACCGGCGTTAAATACGCGTTCGACGCCAAAACCGACATCACGCTAGCCGTCTATCATCAGTGGCAGAACGACTTCCGCGAGCCGTCAGCCTGCCCACCGACGAGTTTCCGCGCCTCCTGTTCAGGCTTCCTCAACGAGTTCTCGCTCTATACGGACCATCACTTCACCAAGCGCTTCGACGCCTATGCCGGCATCGCCTATTCGAACGTCAGCGGCGGTCTCGCCATCGCCATTCCGCACGGTCCCGGCGTCCCCTATAACTATGACAGCAACGTGGCTCCCACCGTGGGAGCTCGGTTCAGTTTCTGAATCTCTCGTCCACGCCGTGCAAACCGTTGGCCCGCGTCACGGCTTCGAGCGTTCCGCTACTCGTGCACCCAAGGCGCAGAACGACGGCGATTGTCGTCGACGCTGCGCCAATACCGCTGCCAATCGTCCGTCGGGCCGATACCGTCCATGGTTGCAGGGCCCGTAACGCGCGCAGCCGCCTCCGCGTCCAGATCCATGAAGGTGCGCGTGCCCGCGGAGGCCTCCTTGATCGACCTCATCAGCAAGCGGCGGTAGGCGACGATGGCCTTGTCAGTGAGCCCGAGATGTTCGCGCGTCCGGTCTTGGATGCGCCCCTGCGACTCGACGGCCCATTGATCATGGACGTTGATGTCTTCCCCCATCCCGGTATAGGTCCGAGTCTGTTGTTCTTGCGGGTTGAACCCGTAGTCATTGCGGCGACCGACTCGCGGCAGATAATCGGGCAGGGTGTAGAGCTCTAGCCGCTGACGGCGCATCAACTCCTTGTCGACGGGCACGCTGAAGCTCGTGAACAGGGCGTACCAGTAGCACCTAGTGTCGTCTACAGGTACGTGCCACTGCGTGATGGTCATGTCCGCCGACATCGGTATCACGAACGCCTGCGGAAACAGCAGGTTGGTCACCCGCACGTGGGTTCGGCCGTCGCCGAGATCGCGCAACGCCATAATCCGCAAGCCGCAGTCACTGGCTTCGACGAGGAGTTCCGGTCGCGGATACAGACGCAGGATCTGGGTCATCGGCAACTCGCTGCCCGAGGAGGCAGCACGGAACTGCTTGCCATACGCGCCCGCCGTCTGCTCATCTTCGAAGAATCGATGCAAGAAGCTCGCATGCGCCGGGTCAAGTCCGACCTCAAGTGCCTGCAGCCAGTTGCAGTCCAGATACCCTTTGAACGCAAAGACATGGGTTTCGGGAGCGAGGAAACAATCGAGCGCCGGGAGGGCGGGCGGATCGCCCTCGCCGAGAAATGCGAAGATCATCCCGCCCAACACCCGGACCGGATAGGCTCGTTGCCGCACCGTTTTGCAGACGCGACTGCGCGGCGGCTCACCGGGCGCCTCGAGACAGCGGCCCTCGACGTCGAACAGCCAGCCATGAAACAGACAGCGCAAACCCCCATCCTCGAGGCGGCCGAACGCCAGGTCCGCATTTCGATGCGGACAATCGCGGTCGAGCAGGCCGAGTTGTCCGCGCTGATCGCGAAACAGCACGAGATCTTGACCGAGCACGCGCACAGCCTTGACCGGTTTCGGCAGGTTCAATTCATCGACGAGCGCAATCGGCTGCCAGTGGCGTCGTAACAACGCACCGGCCGCGGTGGTCGGTCCTGTACGCGTCAGCAATTCATTCTCTTCGCGACTCAGCATCTGCTTGAAACCCGCCTCTTGAACCCGGATTGTTCGATTACCGCACAATCAACCGCAAATCAGTAAATGTCCAGGTATTCCTTTGTTTCCCAATCCGTGACCGTGGTTTCGTAACGCCGCAATTCAGCGCGCTTGATGAGCGAGTAGTAGTCGATGAACTCCCTGCCGAAGGCGGCTTGCAGTATTGCGCCATGATCGAGAGCCTCCAGCGCCGCCCCCAGATTCGTCGGTAGTAACGTCGCCGCCGCCTCGTAGGGCGCGTCGACGGCGGGCGGCGGCTCGAGACCGGCGGCTATGCCGTGCAGGCCCGTCGCGAGTTGCGAGCCGAGATACAAGTAAGGGTTGGCTGCCGGCTCGCCGATGCGGTTCTCAATCCGTGTGGCTGCGGCATTGCCTCCGCCCACGACACGCAGCATCGCACCGCGGTTGTCGCTGCCCCAGGCAACGCGATCGGGGGCGAGGGAATGGGTCCTGAAACGCTTGTAGCCGTTGACCGTCGGTGCGGCGAAAGCGACCGCTTCCGCCGCACCGACAAGCAGTCCGGCAAGATAGGCCCGGCCCAGCGGCGAGAGCAATTCCTGCAGGTGCTGCGCCGCGAACAAGTTGCGGCCGTGCAGATCCTGCAGCGATTGGTGCAGGTGCCAACCGCTGGCCATGGCGTTGGCGAAAGCGGGGCGGCACATGAAGGTCGCATGGTATCCATGCCGCCGGCAGATCTGTTTGACGGCGCTGCGAAACAAGACCATGTCGTCGGCAGACTTGAGACCCGCTGCCGGACGGAATACGAACTCCACCTGGCTGGGTCCGAATTCGAGCTCGAGTGATTGCAGATCCATGCCGAGCGCCTGAACGTCTCGTCGCAGGATCTCGACGATGGGCTCGATGCGATCGAAGCGCGCCTCGGTGAGGTGGTTATAACCCTGGTGGATCAATTCGACCTCCGGCGGGCTGCCCGGTTGATCGCCGTCGTCGATGCCGAGCTTGGGGTCGACGAGTTTGAAGATATGAAACTCCACTTCCAAACCAGTGACCAGGACGCGTCCCGCGGCGTGCAATTGTTGCAGCAAGCGTCGCAGGAGATGCCGCGGGGCGAAGGCGACCGGTGTGCCATCGGAAAAATAAACGTCGCAGAGCATCCATGCGGTGCTCGTCAGCCAGGGCAGCTGTCGGAACGTGGTCGGGTCCGGCACCATGATGATGTCGCTCGCACCCTGAAGCGCCGTCAACCCCAGGCCTGCGCCCGGCGAAAACACTGGCACGACGGTGCGATGCGACGTGTCCTTGAGCAACAAGGTGGAGGTAATCGGGCACCCCTCCGCGAGCGCGCCCGGCAAGGCCGCGGTCAGCAAGGCCTTGCCTCTCAAGATGCCATGTAAATCCGGAAATGACAGGCGTACGACGTCGATGCCATCGGCCTCGATACGACGCGGCAACTCTGCCGCAGCCAGTCGTTGCGCTGCAGTCCACAGCCCATGTTGCTCGATGAAAGGCATGATCCCTCGATGATTGACGGCGACGCCATACGATACGCTAAAGACCACCGGCCGGCGTGAGTCGAGCCGAGCTGCTCGCCAGCTCGTCGACGGCGGCTGCCGCAGTCGATGCGTGGGGCGCCGCGTGACTCGCGGTGAAGGAGAATTCCTATACTAGATGGTGTTCCTCGGCACTTATCGCCAAAGCGGCAGCGACGTAGCTTTCGGCATCAGCCAGGAGTGTGTATGACATCAAAAGTGAAGAACAGCGCGTCGGCCGCGGGAAAGACCTCGAGCGGAGCGTCGCATCGCGATTCACCGCATACGGCTACGGCCAAGCATGCGGCCGAACAGGACGCGCTAACGGCACTCATGTCGTTCAACGTAAATCTTTCGAGCGAGTACGGTTACAAGCACGCGGTCGCGCCGCAGGAAGGGGCCTCCGCCGAGCTACCGTCACCGCAGACGGGAGCTTCGACGGTCTCTGAGGGTAATCAGTCGCTGAAGACGGGTGCGCCTGCGTTGGCACCCTCGGCAGTCGAGGGTGGACTGGCCGCCAAGCGTGTCAACGACGCGCGACAAACGCTCACGACCAATCAGGGCGTTGCGGTTGCTGATAACCAGAATTCACTAAAGGCGGGGTTGCGCGGTCCTACGCTTCTCGAAGATTTCATTTTGCGCGAAAAGATCACCCACTTCGATCATGAGCGTATTCCGGAGCGCATCGTCCACGCCCGCGGCTCAGGTGCCCACGGCTATTTTGAAAACTATGCGCCCATGACCCATCACACCAAGGCGGCGCCATTCAGTGAGAAAGGCAAGATCACGCCCGTTTTTGTCCGCTTCTCGACGGTTGCCGGTGAGCGCGGCTCGGCAGACACCGCGCGCGACGTGCGTGGCTTTGCTGTCAAGTTTTACACGGAAGAGGGCAACTGGGACTTGGTGGGCAACAACATCCCGGTATTTTTCATCCAGGATGCCATCAAATTCCCCGATCTGATTCATGCGGCGAAGCCGGAGCCGAATAACCAGATACCGCAGGCCGCGACGGCTCACGACACGTTCTGGGACTTCGCTTCGCTCATGCCGGAATCGACCCATATGTTGATGTGGACGATGTCCGATCGCGCGATACCGCGTAGTTATCGCATGATGCAGGGATTCGGCGTCCACACATTCCGGCTCGTCAATGAAGCGGGAAAATCGACTTTCTGTAAGTTCCACTGGAAGCCACAGCTGGGAACTCATTCGTTGGTGTGGGATGAGGCGGTGAAGATCATGGGTGCGGACCCCGACTTTCACCGGCGTGATCTGTGGGAGGCCATCGAGTCGGGCAACTATCCGGAATGGGAACTGGGCGTACAATTGTTCACGGAAGATCAGGCTGAGGATTTCAGCTTCGACATCCTCGATTCCACAAAACTCGTACCCGAAGAGCTGGTTCCGGTCACGCCGGTGGGGAGGATGGTGCTGAATCGCAATCCCGACAATTACTTCGCTGAAACCGAACAAGTCGCCTTCTGCACGGCGCATGTCGTGCCGGGAATCGACTTCAGCAACGACCCGCTGCTGCACGGTCGCCATCACTCCTATTTGGACACGCAGATCAGCCGATTGGGTGGCCCGAATTTCCACGAGATACCCATCAATGCGCCGCTCGCCCCCGTGCACAATAATCAGCGCGACGGGCTTCATCGTCAGGCGATCGCGCGGGGCCGCGTGGCTTACGAACCGAATTCTATCGGCGGTGGCTGTCCTTTCCAGGCTGGTATGAAAGGCTTCATGTCTTTTCCCAAGGCAATCGAAAGGGGCAATGAACCGGTTGATAAAGTTAGAGGCAAGCCCGAAAAGTTCGCGGAACACTACAACCAAGCCACCCTGTTTTTCGAGAGCCAGACGCCGGTGGAGCGGGCGCACATCAAAAATGCGTTTCGCTTTGAATTGAGCAAAGTCACCATCCCGGCCATCCGCCGGCGGATGGTATCGGGACTGAGAAACGTCTCAGAGGAACTCGCCGCCGAATTGGCTGCCGAACTGGGCTTCGAATTGCCCGATCCCATGCCGCGTGCCATCAAGAAGGCGGCATCACCTGAAATCACCTCCTCGCCGGCATTGTCGCTGACGGCGCTGCCGGGTGACGGTACGATTGCGACCCGGAAAGTCGCCATTCTCATGGCCGATGGCATGCAGGGCGACACTGTATCCGCCATCATTGATGGGCTCACCAAAGCGGGCGCCGTGACCCGACTCGTGAGTCAACGACTGGGCAAAATAAGCAGCGCTGACGATATTTCGTTCGAGGTGGATGCGACGCTCGAGAACTCGCCGTCGGTGCTGTTTGACGCACTGGTGTTGCCGGACGGGATTGATGCGGTGGAGCGCCTGGCGAAAGATGGTCACACCTTGGAATTTCTCAAAGATCAATACCGGCATGGCAAATCGATCCTGGTGCTCGGTGCCTCGTCAAAGCTGCTGAAAAAGGCTGGGATTTTTGAGGTGCTGCCTTCCGGTGAGCCCGATCCCGGGCTGTTGGTGGCAGAACCCGGCGGTTACGAATGGGCGGTGAAGCGTTTCGTCGCGGCGATTGCAAGACATCGCCATCCCGAACGAGACACGGATCCGCCGCTCATCTAGTCAAGAGGAAGGTAAACGATGGCAACGAAGCACAAGACGGCGACGGCGCCTGAGTTGGATCAGGACGCGGTCGACCTCCTGATGGCAGACCATCAGCGGGTCACCAGGCTGTTTGCCGAGTTCGATGAACTCAAAGAGGACGGCAGTGACGAGGCGAAATCGGCCCTGGTAGCGCGAATCTGTCAGGAACTGATCGTGCATACCGACATCGAGGAGGAGATTTTCTATCCTGCTGTGCGCGCCGCGATTGAAGAGGACGATTTGATGGATGAAGCGCTAGTCGAGCATGCGGGAGCCAAGGAGTTGATCGCCCAACTGCAGGCGGCGGATCCGGATGATGATCTCTACAATGCCAAGGTCACGGTGCTCGGCGAACAAATTGAGCATCATGTCGAGGAGGAGGAGGGCAGCATGTTCCCGCAGGCGAAGGCCTCGGGAATCGACTTGATGTCACTTGGGGTCTCCCTGCTTAAACGGAAAAAAGAACTGTTGGTTAATCCAAGCCGCCGCCGTAATGATTGAAAGCCCTCAACACCCCACCCCCGATCAACTACCGGACGATGAGCGGACGGGAGACGAACCTAACCCTTCGAAACAAGTTCCGGATCGGCAGGGGTAGCTGCCCGGCGGCGAAGCGGCGTTTAAGCCCGGAATCGCGTATGCTTCGGCCACCGCCCCACGCCTCGTGCGGGTCGAATTGGATGCCCGGTGTTAGTCATGCGCACCCTGAATCAATGGTTGGCCGAGTACGGCGAGAGTCATCGCAATCCGCAGAACAAGGCGCTGCATTGGGTATGCGTCCCCGTGATCGTGTGGAGCATCATCGGCCTGTTATGGTCGCTGCCCACTCCACCGGCCTTGCGCGTGCTCGACCCCAGCGTGAATTGGGCCGTCATCTGGGTGGTGATCGCACTCGCTTACTATGCGGTGCTCACGATCCGGCTGGCGCTCGGGGCGGCCGTCACTTTCTTCGCGATGTTGTGGTCGATCCACTCACTCGAGCACGCGGGAGGTTGGCCGCTGCGGGGTGTTTGCGTTGGACTATTTGCGCTCGCCTGGGTGGGTCAGTTCATCGGTCACGCCATCGAAGGCAAGCGACCGTCGTTCTTCAAGGATGTGCAATTCTTGATGATCGGGCCGCTGTGGCTGTTGGCGGACGCGTACCGGCGGATGGGGATTCGGGTTTAATCTCAAGCGCCGTAGCCGACAATGCCCTTGGTTTCGAGAAATTCGTAAATGCCCCAGTCGGCATACTCCCGGCCGTTGCCCGACTGCTTATACCCGCCGAACGGCGCGTGTGTATCCCAGTCCGGATAATTGATATTGACCGTCCCGGCGCGCAGCTCAGCGGCTACCGCCCGCGCGTGGTCCAGGTTGGTCGAGGAGACATAGGCGGCGAGTCCGTAGACCGAATCATTGGCCTGATCGATGGCTTCTTGCTCGCGGGTGTAGGGCAGGATCGACAGCACCGGCCCGAAAATTTCCTCACGGGAAATCGTCATCTCGTGTTTGACGTTGCCGAATACCGTCGGACGCACGTAATACCCCAGCCTCAAGCCTTCCGGCCGGCCTGTGCCGCCGGCGACCAGCGTGGCGCCTTCATCGATCCCCGACTGAATCAAGCGCTGAATCTTGTCGAACTGGACTTGACTCACGACGGGACCTAAGACGGTGCCAGCGGCTCGTGGATCTCCCACCGTCTGCGCGGCGGCGACCGACTTGGCGATTTCGAGGGCCTCGACATGACGATTTTCCGGCACGAACATGCGTGTCGGTGCATCGCAGGATTGGCCGCTGTTGCTGAAACAGGCGGCGGCGCCCGCGGTCACGGCGGCTGCCAAGTCCGCATCGGCCAGGATGATATTCGCCGACTTGCCGCCCAATTCCTGCGCCACCCGCTTGACGGTATCCGCCGCGGTCTTCGCGACGATGATGCCGGCGCGGGTCGATCCGGTAAATGACATCATGGCAACGTCGGGGTGCCCCGATAGGTATTGGCCGACAGTCGGGCCGTCGCCATTGACCAGGTTAAAGACGCCGGCAGGCACGCCCGCGGCATGCATGATTTCGGCAAAGATGATGCCGCTGATCGGCGCGATTTCGCTCGGCTTCAACACCATGGTGCAACCCGCGGCGAGGGCCGGGGCGACTTTGCAGACGATCTGATTCAGCGGCCAGTTCCAAGGCGTGATCAAGCCGACCACGCCGATGGGCTCGCGGACGATCAAGGTGTTGCCCCGGCGGGAGGAGAACTCCAGGTCTTCGAGCGCCTTGATCGTCGCTTCCAAGTGGACCTGACCCGCCCACGCCTGGGCTTCGCGGGCGAATTTCGTCGGCGAGCCCATCTCGTCGGTGACCGCCTCAGCTATTTCGTCATAGCGTGCGTTATAGAGCTCGAGCACCTTGCGCAGCCATACGAGCCGCTGCTCACGGGTGGTCCTGGAAAAAGTCGGGAATGCCCGTTTGGCCGCTGCCACGGCGAGATCGACGTCGGCTGCTGTGCCGAGGGCGATTTTCGTATAGCTTTTCTCGGTCGCCGGGTTGATGACGTCCAACAGGGTCGGCGCGGACGGGTTGATCCAGGCACCATCGATATAAAACTTGGCATGGTTGTTCGGCACGGCGTCTTCCCCACGTTGAGCTGCGCGGATTGTATAGGAACGTTCATGACCCCAGCGGATCAGCGGATCAATAGCCTACCAGGGCGCGAATTCTGATGCTGCACAGCATCACCCGAATATCACACAGAGTGGCGCCGTCGCCGGTACGATGATAAGTACAATTTCCCCACATTGCATGTTGCTGCTCTATAAGCTGCGAGCCATAGCAGGGATTTTTACGGGCAACGCATGCATCCATTCCTCTTGAAGCCGTCCGATTGGTGGTATGGCACAGGTGCGCTGTGACGATCTTGATAACAGGGTCGTACGGCTTGATCGGCGCCACGCTCACCCGTTATTTCGCGGATAGGGATATTTCGGTCACCGGCGTCGATTTGCGTTCGACGGTGGAATCGCAACGGTTTGACGTAGCCGATCTTGAGCGGATCAAACTTCTGCTACCGCGGGTCTCGGGCATCATCCATCTTGCCGCCGTATCGCGTGTGATCGACGGCCAGCGCGACCCCACTCGCTGCTGGGAAGTCAACGTCGAGTCGACCCGCAAACTTCTGGATGCGGCCGTGAGATCCGCCAATCGACCTTGGTTTATCTATGCCAGCAGCCGCGAAGTCTATGGCTCGCAAGCCATCCAGCCGGTTGCGGAGGATGCGCCGCTGCAACCACTCAACGTCTACGCTCGCTCGAAGGTGGCGGCGGAGATGCTGGTCGCTGAGGCACGCGGGGTGGGTCTTGCGACTGCGATTCTGAGATTTGCGAGTGTTTATGGCCGTATCGATGACCACCGCGATCGCGTCGTACCGGCGTTCCTGGCGGCGGCGGTTGCGGGTGGCGTGCTGCGGGTGGACGGCAAGGATTGTGCGTTCGACGTCAATCATGTGGATGACGTGGTCCGGGGAATTGCCCGAGTGGCCGAAGTTTTGAATGGCGGGGAACGACTGCTGCCGGCATTGCATTTCGTCAGCGGGCGTAGCACGGGCCTGATCGAATTGGCGCAGATGTGCTGTCGTATCGGCGGTCGCGGTGCCCGTATCGTCGAGGCCCCGTCACGGGATTTCGACGTGCATAGGTTTGTGGGCGATCCGCGCCGAGCACGTGAAGTGCTGGGCTGGCAATCCACGATAGATTTGGAGACCGGGCTGGCACGCCTCGCCGCCGAGTTCGCGCGGCACGCGCCATGACCTCGCCGCGCGTGGGCATTATCGGTGCCGGCCCGGCGGGCCTGACGGCGGCGTATCGTCTGCAGCAACTCGGGGCTGATGTCACTGTGTTCGAGGCCGCGGACACGGTGGGCGGGCTCGCGCGAAGTTTCGATCTGTGGGGACAGCGGGTCGATTTGGGGCCGCATCGATTCTTCAGCAGCGACGCCCGCGTCAATCGGTTGTGGCATGAAGTGCTGAAGGACGAATACCGCATGGTGTCGCGACAGACCCGGATCTACTATCGCCAGCGCTTCTTCGACTACCCGTTGCGAGTGGGCAACGTCATCAAAAACCTGGGGCTGCGGGACATTGTCGGGGCAGTCGCAAGTTATGCTCGCGAACGCCTGCTGCCTGAACGCGCAGCGAAGGAGCGGGATACGTTCGAAGCATGGGTCGTCCATAGTTTTGGACGCCGTCTGTACGAAATGTTCTTCAAATCCTACAGCGAAAAACTTTGGGGAATTGCCTGCGATGAACTTGATGCGGATTTCGCCGCCCAACGCATAAAACGATTTTCACTTGGTCAGTCGATCCTCGCGGCGCTGAATATCGGTCGCGTCAAACACAAGACGCTCGTCGATGAGTTTGCGTATCCGAAGGCCGGGAGCGGCGATCTATACGATCGTATGATGCGCACCGTCATCGCAGGGGGTGGCCGCGTGAGACTCTCTTGCCCCGTGAGCGGGGTGGCGGCAGAGGGACGGCATGTCAGCGGGATCAGGCTGACTGATGGATCGTGCGAGCCGTTTGACCACGTCATCTCGACCATGCCGTTGACTTTGATGGTAAAAGGGCTCGACGGCGTACCTCCGGCTATTGCGGCATGCACGGAGCGCCTTCGGTTTCGCAACACGCTGTTGATCTACCTGAGAGTCGAATCCACGAGCCTTTTTGCCGATCAATGGCTGTACATCCATGCCGACGATGTGGCGGTGGGCCGGATCACCAATTTCAGAAACTGGGTCCCCGAACTCTACGGTACACTGGATTTCACGATCCTTGCGCTGGAATATTGGTGCTACGATGAGGATCCGGTATGGACGGCTTCGGACTCGGCGCTGATCGAACGGGCGGAACGTGACATTCGGGCGATCGGCTTGGTGGGGTCGGCGCAAGTTTCGTCTGGGCACGTCGTGCGGATTCGCCGATGCTACCCAGTTTACTCGCGCGGATACCACCAAACGCTGGCGCCGGTCGTAGAATACTTGAAGAGTTTCGCCAATTTATGGCCAATCGGCCGCTATGGTTCATTCAAGTACAACAATCAGGACCACAGCATCCTCATGGGTTTGATGGTCGCCGAAAATATCTGCGGTGGCGCGACTCATGATCTGTGGAATGTGAACACCGATTACGAGGCCTATCAGGAGGCTTCGGTGTCGGAAATGGCTCGCGACGGGGTGTCAACGTAAACGCGATCGGTGTGGCGATCGGCATTGATATTGGCACCTCGGGCGTGCGGGCTGCCCTGGTGGATGCGAAGGGCGCCCCGCTCAGTACCGGCTCCGCGCGATTGCTACACTCGGACCGTCGAGATCCCGCTTGTTGGTGGCATGCTGTGGAATCGGCGCTGGCCGCACTCAAGGCTTGCGCCGATCTTTCCGGGGTGTGCTGTATCGCTGTCGACGGTACGTCCGGAACCATTGTTTTTCTCAACGATTCCGGGCAGCCGATGCGCCAGGCGAGTCTCTACAATGATGCCGCGCCAGACGCCGCGATACGCGCGGTCGCGGCGGTGGCGCCTGCCGGTAGTGCCGCGGTCGGGGCTACTTCGCCTCTGGCCAAGCTGCTGGCGATGCAGGACGTACCAGGCACGGCGCGACTTCTGCACCAGGCTGACTGGATTGCGGCTCAACTGGGCGCACCTCTCGGCATCAGCGACGAGAACAACGCCCTCAAGACCGGCTATGATCCGCTACAGAGGCGTTGGCCCGGGTGGTTGCGCGATCTCGGCATTCGCGTAACGCTGCTGCCCGAGGTCGTGGAGCCCGGCAAATCGATCGGGACCGTGGCGCCGGCCCTGGCTACCCGCTTCGGTCTGGCCGCCAACGTGGTGATTGCTGCCGGAACGACGGATGGGTGCGCGGCCTTCCTAGCGACCGGCGCCGATACAATAGGCGAGGCGGTGTCGTCGCTCGGCTCCACGTTGACCTTGAAGCAACTGTCTGATCGGCCGATCTTTGCGCCGGAATACGGCGTATACAGTCACCGGCTGGATGAAAGATGGCTGGTCGGCGGGGCATCGAATAGCGGCGGTGCGGCGTTGGCACGGTATTTCACGCCCGATGCGCTGGTGGCGCTCAGCGCAGGCATCGATCCGACGCTGCCGAGCGGGCTCGATTACTACCCGCTGCCTGGCCCCGGCGAGCGTTTTCCCTTTGCCGATCCGCGGTTGGCACCTCGGGAGACCCCGCGCCCCGCGGACGATGTCCGTTTCCTGCAAGGGCTGTTGGAAGGCATCGCCAACATCGAGGCGCTGGGCTACCAGAGGCTGGCTGATCTGGGTGGGCCGGCACTTGCCACGGTGCGCACAACGGGCAGCGGGGCGCGCAACACTGCGTGGACGACGATCCGGCGACGCGTCCTCGGTGTCGAGTTGCTATCGGCGCGGTCCGAGGAGGCAGCGATGGGCGCGGCCACCCTTGCGCTCAAGGCGATGCGTTAAGCCTTGATCACGGGGTCGAGATAATTAATAGTAGGTGGCAGTGCACAAGGAGGAGCGGGCACGATCGCAGTTCTCATACAAAAACGCCGAGGGATGCCATGTCACGTAGCCGCAAGCGGAAACTTCTATCCAAGTGCCATAAATCGAATCGATTGTTATCGGCTTCCATCGCAGCGCTGTTAGCGACGCCGGCGGTCGCTCAAACCATCGACAGCACCTCTGACACCTCCCGGCCCTTGGACGAAATCATCGTTACGGCCACCAAACGCGCGCAAAGCATCCAAGACGTGCCGGTGAGCATATTGGCGCTGGACAGCACGACGCTCAACGAACATCAGGTCGTGAATTTGGATGACTACACCAAGCTGATGCCTGGCGTGAGCATCGATTCATTCGGGCCGGGACAGGCGGACATATCGTTTCGCGGAATCACCACCCGAACGGGCGCGCCGACCAGTGGCCTCTACTTCGACGATGTCCCCATCGGCTCCAGCGGCTCAAATCCAGCCGGCGGGGTGTCCGCCCCTGACCTACATTTTTACGACATCAATCGAGTCGAAGCACTTTCAGGCCCGCAAGGCACCCTGTATGGCGCCAGTTCCCTGGCGGGGACGCTCAAAATCGTCACGAATCAACCGGACACCAAGAAATTTGAGGCCGGCTATGACCTGCAGGGCGACAAGTTCGGCCACGGCGGCGGCCTTGGCGGAATGTTCGAGGGCTTCGTCAACCTGCCACTCAGCGACACCGTGGCGCTGCGTTTGGTCGGATTTTACGAGCGCGACGGCGGCTTTATCGACAACACGTTCGCTAACCGGACGTTCCTTCGACCGCACACCTTGGCGGATGGAACCGTCGAGAATGCGCCGCTCACGGTCAACAATGCGCCGTATGTCAAGAATGACTTCAACAACGTTGAGATTGACGGTGGCCGCGCGGCTCTCAAGGTCGATCTTACGGACAATTGGACCATCACCCCGTCTTTCATCGCTCAACAGACGCGAACCGATGGCGAGTTCCTCTACGACCCGACCGTTGGGTACCTGGCGCTCCACGATTTCACGGAAAACGATCGCCACGACACGTGGTACCTTGCTTCGCTTGCGGTTCAAGGAAAGATCAGCGACTGGGATCTGACCTACACCGCCGCGTACTTCCACCGGGGCATCGAGCAAACCGCCGACTATTCCTATTTCAGCGTGGCCTATGATAGTTATGTCGACTACAACTATCTGAAAGATTCCCTGGGTCGAGACATCAACCCTACTCAGGTCTACCATACCCAAAGTCGGGATAACCAGACTTCACACGAGCTTCGAGTGATTTCTCCTGCCGACGACCGGCTGCGCGTCACAGCGGGGCTGTTTTTCCAGGAGATCTGGGACCATGTCTCCGACGACTACGAGGTCCTCGGTTTGTCGCAGGCGGTCAATCCGTTCAGTGCGCCCGTCCCGGGAGCCAACCCAAACGACGTCTTTGCCGATTTCTCGAATGAGAAGCAAGTCAATGCTGCCGTGTTCTCGGAGGTTCAGTTCGACCTACGAAAGGACCTTACGCTCATCGCCGGCGTCAGAGGGTTTCACGCGTCCAACAACAGCGTTGGCTTCGCCGGCCAGGCAGCTTCCATCACGGCCGATTGCCCCGGTGCGGGACAGACGGAGCAGACTTGCCTCAACAACAACACCAGTTATAGCCAGAACGGTGAAACACACAAAGCCGGCTTGAGCTGGAAAATCGATCCGGGACATCTCGTGTACTTCACCTATTCGACCGGCTTCAGGCCGGGCGGCGGTAATCCAGGTTACGTCGCCCTGGGTCAGACGATACCGCCGACCCAATATTTGGCGGACACGTTGAGCAACTACGAGGTTGGCTGGAAAACGAGCTGGCTCGACCACACGCTCATATTCAACGGCGACCTCTTCCTCGAGAAGTGGAAAAACATTCAATATTCCCTGCCCGGCATCTATGGCCTCTCCGCCATCGACAATGTCGGCAACGCCGTTTCCAAGGGCGTCGAAGGAAACATCGATTGGCGCATCGGTAATCATTTGATCCTGTCCGGCGCCGCGACGTATCTCAATGCCTATCTGACGACGAATTTTTGCAGCCCTGTGGATGGCTGCAATCCGGCCAACGGCGGTGCGTTGTACGCGCCAGAAGGCACGCCGCTCCCCGTGCAACCGCACCTGAAGTTCAATCTAACCGCAAGGTATGAAACGAAGCTTGCCGGTGCTGACGCATTCGTACAGGGCGGCGCCAATCATCAGAGCTCCACGACGAGCTATGTCACCACCATCGGCGAGCAGGAGCTCGGGCCGAATGCGGGTTTCACGACGGCGGATTTCTCGGCGGGATTCAAGTACGGCAATCTGAGCTACGAAGCCTTCATTCAGAACGCCTTCGACGAGCACGGCGTGCTCAGCAAAAATACCGTCTGCGTGGTCAGCGTCTGCGGCGCCTACGCGCGGGATTATCCGACTAAACCGCAGTTCTTCGGCGTCAAGATCGCACAGCGGTTTTAGTTCCGGATGGGCAACGCAATCCCTGCTGACGGCGGGTCGTTGCGGGCCCTGGCCGATCGACTCGTGCGCGAGGGTGACCTTGCCGCGGCTGACAGGGTGTATCTCGAGCACGTTGCGGCCGCGCAGAGGAATCCGGTGTTGATGCACGCGGGCAAAGCGCTCGTGGGCAACGACCTGGGCGTTGCGGAGCGCCTTCTGAAGCCATTTCTGCAGCAACATCCCACGGACGTCGCGGCGATTCGCATGCTCGCGGAGGTCGCCGGAAGAATCGGTCATTACGAGGACGCAGAGAATCTCTTGAGACGTGCCCTGGAGCTTTGCCCGAGTTTTGCCGCTGCGCGCTTCAATCTTGCGATCGTGCTGCATCGGCAACATCGCTCCACCGAGGCGGCGGCCGAGGTAGAGGCGCTATTGAACGAGGATCCGAATAGTCCGGCCTATCGGAATCTGCACGGTGCGGTACATAGCCGCCTTGGCAACTACAAGGATGCCGTCGGCCAATTCGAGCGAGTGCTGAAGATTCGTCCAGGCGATCCGTATTTGTGGATGAACTACGGCCATGCGCTCAAGACCATCGGACGTCGCGATGAGAGCGTCGCCGCTTACCGGCGATGCATCGCCTTACGCCGAAATCTGGGAGAGGCTTGGTGGAGCCTGGCCAATCTGAAATCCCGCGTGTTGACGGACGCGGACATCCAGGCGATGAATGAGATCCTCGCGGGCGAGAACTTGTCAGTTGCAAACCGATTGCACCTGCATTTTGCGTTGGGTGCAGCCCACGAAGATCGAGAAGCATGGGCCGTATCGTTCGATCACTACCTGCAAGCCAATGCGCTGCGTCGCTCGCAGATCCGCTATGACCCTGCAGAGACATGGGGCATTGCAACCCGGACATCGGCCTTCATGTCCTCCCACGGCTTTCGCGATCTGCTCGGCGCCGGTTGCGACTCGAGAGCCCCCATCTTCATCGTCGGGATGCCTAGGTCCGGATCGACCTTGGTCGAACAGATTCTCGCGAGTCACTCACTGATCGAGGGCACGAAGGAGCTCGCGGAAATCTCCTTATTGGCCGGTGCCCTTTTAAAAAAAACGAGCAGCAAAGGCGCGGGGCTTTATCCGGGTTCGATCGAATTGCTCGAACGTCCCGATATCAGGGCACTCGGCGAATCCTATATCCGCAGCAGCCGCATGTATCGGAAGACCGACAAGCCATTCTTCATCGACAAAATGCCGAATAACTGGCTTCACGTCGCCTTGATCTCACTGATACTGCCGAATGCCAAAATCATTGACGTGAGGCGCGAGCCGATGGACTGCTGCGTGTCCAACTTCAAACAGCACTTTGCGCGCGGTCAACACTTCTCCTATTCGCTGCCCGAAGTCGGCGAATTCTATTGTGCTTATGTGCACGCCATGAATGACGCCCAGATTGCCCGACCGGGCGCCATCCACCGACTGCACTATGAGAGTCTGGTCGATGACCTCGAAACGGAGGCGGGGGCACTCTTGGACTTTATCGGTGTACCTTTCGAACCCGCTTGCCTGAAATTCTGGGAGAATGAACGCGCTGTTCAAACTGCAAGCTCCGAACAGGTCAGACGACGCATCTATCGCAGCGGTCTGGGTCATTGGCGCCACTTCGCACCATGGCTCGGTATTTTGAGCGACACCTTCACCAAGCACGGTGTCGCTCACGGTTGATCGGTTGCGCCGTAGAGGCGCAGGTCCGACGTCGCGTGGTATTGGTCTATGAGGGTTTGGATCATTGCCTGACGGGTGCGCGCCAGGCTGACCTCGGTCAGCGGGCTGCGGCGAAGTTCAGACACCTCGCTGACGGTGTACGGTTTGGTGTCCTTGGGTACCGTGGCGCCGCCGAGAGTGAACACGACGTAGTTGAGCAAACCGGTCAGTGCCTCATCCGTCGTCATGGAAAAAGCGACGTTGGGCAGACGGACCAGATATCGTCGACCCTCCGGAAGATTCAAGAAAAAGCCCACGTGGTCCTTGAGGTCGGGTACGAGCCTGGAGTTGGACGCTCCAGTCAGGCCGTGGCAGCCGCCGCAATTGAGCAGGTAATTGACGCGAGGTGACAGCACTGGGCTATCCTCCGCGCGGATTGACGCCGGCAGTCCCACAAGCGTCAGCCCGAAGACCCATAACACCCATTGAAGACACCGGGCGATTTACTTTGCCTCGCCGACCATGGCCGCGGTCGAGCAGTGATACGTGGCCGATGCATTGCCGAAGCACCAGATGATGTCGTTGTTCAGAGAGGATCGGTAGGTCGGCATCTCGCGATCGGTGTTGTCGCACCAACAGGATTTACCTGCGGCGCACGCGGGCTTACCGCAGCAGTCCCGGTAGGCGATGACGAACGCCTTCCCGTCCTCCGGGTTGACGCACGTGCCGATCCACGAGATCGGCGACGGCTCCGCGCCCGGCGGGCACGTATGACTTCCCCCACCGCAGCAACTGCACAACACACCGTCGGAGCCGCAGTACTTCCAGTAATTGCACTTGGTGTCGTCGGTTGTCTGAGCGTGCAGTTCAAAGTCGGTTTTCGCCGCGACGGATTTTGGTTCAGCGGCCCTCGCGGTCCGCGCCACCGGCAGCAAGGGGAACGCGGGCGCCGCCAGCAGGGCGAGGCCGAGCTTCGAGAGAAAGCCGCGGCGCGAAGAGAAGCGGGCCAGATTGCGGGTTAGCTGTTCACTCATTTTGTCGAAAGGTGATGTCATCGCGCGGCCTTAGCCTCCGCCATGAGATAAGATTGCAGCGTCGCAAAGCCGCTCTCTTTGGCGATAATCAGGCTCTCGAGGTGCTCTCGACTGTTGACCAGCCCCTTGGCCGAAATCAGCCCCGCGTTATCCAACAGCACCGCATAGGGCAGCTTGTCCACCCGGTACGCCAAGCCGATTTCCGGTCCGTTGACGAAGCGTTTGGTGTCGATGCCGAACCGCGCGACGAGCTTGTTCTGTTCCGCGGCATCGCCGTCGCCGACGAAGAGCACCTCCAGACGTTCGGTTTTCGTGAAGTCCTGCGCAACAGGAATGAGCTGTTTACAGATCGGGCAGGTCGGTGAGACAAAGAGCATCAGTAGCGCCCGTCCCGCGGCGAGACTGCCGCCCACCGTGACCGCGTTGCCGGCCAGCGCACGAACTTCCAGCTTGGGCGAGGGCTCGCCGACACCGGGACCCGAGCCGCCGACCAGTGCGCCGGCCGGCGCGACGCGCTCATGCAGTATTCCGACCTGACGCGCCAGCGCGAGAACCGTGACGGCGAGGATGATCACCACGCCCCAAAGCAGCCAAATCGACAAAGTCATCGCCGTCATTTTCCCTCTCCCGTGGCAAGCGCACCGCGCAGCCGCCAGGCCGGCACCACGCTCCACAATATATTCAGGGTCTGTAATAGCAGGAACAAGGCGCTGCCGATCACCAGGGCCTCGACCGTGCCCGAGCTCGGCAGTGAGCCCACCGGTACGGCGGCGGGTATGGCCAGCAGCAAAGCCAATCCCAGATTGCGCGCCACCAAAGTCAAGCTCAGGGTTTGCCTGAGCGCGCTCTGGAAACAGCCGCAATCGATGTGGCGCCGCCCGCGCCGGATGTTGATGGCCATGGCAGCGGCAAACAAAATCAGCAAAGTCATGGCACTCACTTCAGGCCCCATGGGCGGAGCGAACAGCAATGCCGCGGCCACCGCGGCTTCAACCAGCGGCAGCAACAGCGCGAACCCGGGCACCGCGATCTCCGGCAGCAGTCGATAATTAGCCACCACACCTTGGAAGGCCAACCGGTGACGAATCTTGCCGAGCGCAGCGGTCAGAAAAATGAGCGCCACGAGGACGCGGATGGCAAGGGCGATCTCACTCATGAGGATTTCCTAGTTGCCGGTTACCTGAACGGATTCGCCGCCCGCGGCTTCGATCTTGCGCAGGATTTCGCCGCTGCCGGCGTCCATGACCACGTCACCGCCGCCGTCGTCGTTGACGAGATAGATCAGCGGCTTGTCCGAGTCCTGGGAGACTCCGATGGTTGCGTAGAGTGGCGGCCGGTCGCCGGCGAGTCCGCTGGTGGGAATCGGCTGTAGAGGAATGCGCTTGAGCAGTTTTTGGGTGTGGGTGTCGAGCACCCACACTTCCGTGCCACCCTGCATGTGGGTCCAGTAGGTGCCCATGTGCATCAGCACGAACAACCTTCCACTCGCCTTGTGATAAGCCGCCGGTTGGGCACCACCCGGGCGCCAGGCAAGCTCCTGTACTGCCGTGCCGGCGGGCGCAAAGCCTGCAGCCTGTTGAATGGACCACGGCTTGTCGATTGCCGCGCCCGGCCCCAGTTTGGCCGGATAGACCAGCCCCGTGTAGGAGAGGAAAAGCGCCTTTCCCGTCGATGGATCGATGAAGCTGTTCTCATAGATCGGATCATTGGCGGCATCGAAGAACGGTTTGCTGTGGGTGACGGCGGCTTGCCCCGGGGTACCCAGATCGACCATGGCTAACGAGCCGTCGGCGCAAAGCGATGCAAAATTCGAGGCTCCCCACGGGAAGATCAGCGCGCAGCCTGGGATCTCAACAGTGCCACCGACCACCTGCTTCTTCAGATCGAGCCACACCACGGAGGACGTCGGGAGCATGATGTAGACGTAGGCTTTCGAGCCGTCGGCGCTCAGCTGAAAATTGTGCAGCTTCTCGCCGACCAACGCACGCCCCGGCAACGGGATCTCATTCACGAGGTTCAGCGTCTTCGCATCCCAGATCGACACGAGGTCCTGACGCTGGCCGCGCGAACCGTGTGTCCAATAGGTTTCGGATACGAAGAAATTACGGTTATCCGGGGCAATCGCCAGGTTGGCAACATAGCCGGCTGGAATGCTGCCCTCCATCTTGCCCGAATCGGCATCGAAGATGCCGAAGTAGGGCGTGCGAAAGCCGCTGACGAAGAAGCGATGCGGCCCGTTTGGTTTGAGCGTGGCCACGTCACTGACATCGGCTTCCGGCGCGCCTCTCGCGATCACGGGAGAGGCGGCGAACAGCACGCAGGCCATCGAACCCGCGGCAAGCAGTCCTTTGCAGACATGATTTATCAAGATCTCTCCCGGCATCCCGCATGCAGGCTTCGAACGAGCAAGCTCATTTTTACCGTGTGCCCTGGGCACTGACAAGGGTGGACTGCAAAAATCGCTCACGGTCAACCGAAGCGGAGGGGGAGGGCGTGCCTGGCCATAGATCGATTATCCTTCGGCGACTTCACAAGAAGGAGGATATGACGCGTGGATATTGCGGTGATGGGGGCGGGGGCTGTCGGCTGTTACTACGGCGCCATGTTGGCGCAGGCCGGACATCAGGTGACGCTGATCGCGCGGCGGCACCATGCTGAGGCGATTGAGAGGCATGGGCTGATCCTGGAGCGCCATGGAAAATTGGCACATGTGCCAGTGCAAGCCAGCGCCGACCCGGCTGCCATGTCGAACTCATCGCTTATCCTGTTCTGTGTCAAATCCAATGACACGCTGACCGCAGGTGCCGAGATGGCGTCGCACCTGAGGCCGGACGCGCAGATATTGAGCCTGCAGAACGGTGTCGATAATGCCTCGCGTCTAGCTGCGCAGTTGGCACGCAATATTGAACCGGCCGTGGTCTATGTGGCGACCGAGATGGCCGACGTCGGACATGTACGGCATCATGGCCGCGGCGAATTGGTTCTAGGGCGGTCGTCCGCAAATACTGCGCTCGCTGAGATTTTTTCGGCCGCTGGGATTCCAACAGTCATATCCGACAACGTCATCGGCGCTCTTTGGGCCAAGCTCGTGCTGAACTGCGCCTATAACGCGCTCTCCGCCGTCGCGCGGCAACCTTACGGACAACTGGTCGAGGCGGCCGGCGTGAACGAGGTGATCCGCGATGTAGTCGAGGAATGTCTCATCGTCGCCGCTCGGCTGAACATCGAGATACCGGGCGATATCTGGGCCGCGGTGCGACAGATCGCTGCAACCATGCCGACACAGTATTCATCGACGTCGCAAGACCTGACCCGCGGCAAGGCGACGGAGATCGATCATCTCAACGGCTACATCGTGCGGCGCGGCAACGATATCGGTGTGCCGACACCCGCCAATCGGGTCTTACACACGCTGGTGAAGCTACTGGACGAAAACGGCAACGTGAACGCTGTCGCGTCCGGAGCGATTGTCCGCTATAGTCATTGATGATCTCGCCGTCATGTCATGAGTGAACAGATCCACGGAGGAAGTGTGCTAAGAGCCGAGACCATCAGAAATCAACATGCGGATATGTTCACCTTCGTTCAGGGCGATCTCGCGGCGACCGCCACGGTTTGTCATCGACCCGAGGAGACCTGTCCCGAGAGTCTCGTCTACCTCAGCAACCCAAGACAGCTTGAAGCCGTAGCGAGCCCCGACGCCGCAATCCTGATCCTGCATGAAGATTTACTGCCGTTCATCGATGCCGATCAAGAGTGGCGTGGCTGTCTATTTTCCGTGTCTGAAATCCCTGCAGCGATGGCGGCGCTACTCAAGTATTTCGATCGAAAGACGGAGCGTTTCGCGCAATGGGGCGAGCGTCATCCAACGGCCGTCGTTCATGCGACCGCGATCATCGGCACCAACGTCAAGCTGGGACCTTACTGCGTCATCGGCGCAGACAGCGTCATCGGCGATGACTGTTTGATCGGCAGTCATACCGTGATCGAAAACAAGGTAAAGATCGGCGCGCGTACCATTCTGCACCCTCATGTCTTCATAGGCTCAGCCTGCGAAGTCGGCAGCGACTGCGAAATACACCCTCATACGAGCGTCGGCAGCGACGGCTTCGGCTTCGCGATCGATAAATGCGGCAAACCGCGCAAAATACCGCAGCTCGGCAACGTGGTCATTGGCGACGAAGTCGAAATTGGCAGCAACTGCGCCATTGACCGTGCGACGCTCACCTCGACGTACATTCGTTCCGGCGCGAAGCTCGACAACATCTGCCATATCGCACACAACTGCGATCTCGGCGAGAACGGTTTGTATACCGCGGGATTCATGATGGCCGGATCGACCACGATCGGCCGAAGCTTCATGACGGGCGGCAACAGCGTTGTGTCGGCGCATTTGACCATTGCCGACAATGTTTCCTTGCAGGGCAGATCCAACGTCACGAAGAGTATCACCCGCCCCGGGGCTTACGGCGGTTATCCCTTGCAGCGGCTGCAGGATGCGCTGCGCACCGCGGTCAACATCGCGAATCTCAGCGAGATGCGACGGGACCTGAAAAGAGTCATGAAACATCTCAAACTGGCCGCATCCACCGAAAGTTGCCAAGAGTAGCGGTTGACGATTGACGGCCATCGGCAACGCTGGCACTGTTTCTTTGCCGTCGAGAGACTTCCTCGGATGGGAGAGATGTAAACAGTGCCAATAAAACCCGCACCGGAAGCTGCGGCCCATTCCCGGCCCGCTTTGAAGCCTTTGCGTCACACCGCGCTGGTTCGTTCGACCCATTGGATCACCGCATTGGCCTTTCTCGGTCTGCTGGTCAGCGGTATTGAGATTGTGATCTCCCATCCACGCTTTTATTGGGGCGAGAACGGCAATGTGCTGACGCCGGTGTTGTTCAAGCTGCCGATCCCGTCGTCGAGGGCGTTGGTGCCGACCGGCTACGGGTACGTGTTGCCGGATCAGAACGGTTGGAGCCGGTATCTGCATTTTCAATCCGCGTGGCTCGCGGTATTGACCGGCTTGGTCTACGTCGCCGCGGGGTTCACATCAGGCCATTTTCGAAAAGATCTGCTGCCGCGTGCCGAAGACGTTTCTTGGCGCGCGCTCGCGGGCAGCATTGGCGGTCATTTGCGCTTCGTGCGGCCAGACCCGGCGGAGGCCTGGTCCTACAACCTGCTGCAACGCCTCAGTTACCTCACTGTGATCTTTGCATTGGGTCCCTTGGTCGTCTGGACGGGGTTGGCGATGTCGCCGGCATTTACTTCGGCGTTTCCGGCAAGCGTGAACTTGCTGGGCGGGCGACAATCGGCGCGTACAGTGCATTTTTTCGCTGCTGCGTCGCTGCTGTTGTTTTTTTTGGTTCATGTTGGGATGGTTTGGTTCGCCGGTTTCCGCAGCCGCATGCGCGCCATGATCACGGGCCGGATTGATGGACCTGCGGAGGACGCATGACCGATCTGTCGCGACGCAAGCTAATCAAGACCGGAGTTGCTGCTGCTACAGGCATCGCTGGCTTGGGTGTTGGCACAGTTTTGGCGAAGAACTACGGGCTGATCCCGCCGGATTGCGGTGGAATCTGGGGTGTCGGTGAAACGCTGAATTATGCCGCTTACCGACTGCTGACCAATCACTCGATGGCGCGTGAATTCGAGCGAAGTGAGATTTCGGCAAAGCCCCTTGCCAATGAAATGCCGCCTTTGACTGACGAGTTCAAAACACTGCAAGCCGGTGGTTTCGCGGACTGGCGGCTCACCATCGACGGAATGGTCGATCGGCCCGGAACGTTCTCTTTGAAACAGCTAAAAAGCTATCCTCGCCGAAGTCAGATCACGCAGTTGGCGTGCGAGGAAGGGTGGTCCTATGTGGCCGAATGGACCGGTGTGCCTCTCTCGCATGTACTCGAGGTGGCCGGCATTCAGCCCAAAGCGAAGTACGTCGTCTACTTCTCGATTGACCCAGATTGGTGGGACAGCATAGATATGAGTGATTCATTGCATCCGCAGACTTATCTGGCCTATGGCATGAACGGCGAAGACCTTTCCGTCGGAAATGGCGGGCCGTTGCGCATGCGGGTTCCGCGGCAACTTGGCTACAAGAACGTCAAGTTCATCACTCGCCTTACGGTGACAGACGATCTGAAAAAATTCGGCAAGGGCTTGGGTTCGGCGTCTCCCGAGGGTGGATATTCGTGGTTCGCAGGGGTTTGACCCATTCATACCTGCATGCGGCGCGGAAAAAAATTAACGAATTGCGCCGCTCAGTTAGGGAACGGCGCAATTCGTTGCAGCTGACAAAATGACAAGTCTGGTTCAAGGCCCGCGTGGCGCCGCTAAGTCACTGGAAGCCCCGCACTTTCAACCACCAGTATCTCGGCGGTGGCCCAATCCTCGCTTTCGTGGCCCGGGACAAAATCACGACTCTCGGCTAAATGATATGCCGTCAGTTGGATGAGATCATGATGTTGCTTTGCCGTGTAGCGTGTAGCGATCTTTCTATCGACCTTCACCAAGGCCGTTGAATTTATTTCCGGCACCGCGCCGGACGGCTCAATGAAAGAAGCGTTGTGTGCTGATTCCGTCGACACCGTTGCAGGTCGCCTTTGAGTCGCCATGAGGGAGTCTCCTTGTGGATGGTGAACAACCAGGGATAAAGGGCGGTTTTCGGGTCAATAAATCATGGTTGTATGGTCAACCACGGTACGCACGCCGGGCGTTCCCCAGGCGGTGTTGTGAGCCAATTCCCGTTCCGACCAGCTGTGCACCTTGCCTGTCAAAGTGACATCGGTTCCGCGGACACTGACCGAAATCTCCTGTGCATCCTTCTGCGCACGCCGCTTCAGAGCCGCCTCGATATCCGCTTTGATAACCGGGCCGGATACCTTGGTCTTGATGGCAATTTGATCGCTCACGCCGCTGACGCCCATCAAATAACGAATCGCGCTAGTTGCTGCCTCACGTTGATACTGCCATTCGACTTCACCAGTCAACGTTACCCACCCGTTCTCCACTTTTATCTTGACCGCATCTTTAGGCAGGTATGTGGTCCATTGGAGGACGTTCTCCGCCGACTGTGCAATGTCCGCATCGGTACGATTGTTCGTTCCTACGAGTTTGACGTCCATTTCCACCGCAAGCGCTTTGACCCCGGGGACTCGCTGCGTCGCACGCTCCGCGTCGTACTTTTCCGCGTAAGTGTTGACATGACCGGCCAAGGTGACGATGCCGTCTTTGACCTCCACGCCGATCTGGGCCGCATTGATCGACGGCTCCCACTTCAATTCCGCCAGAACGTCCTGCTGTAATTGTGTATCGGATTTCTTCACGTTTGATCTCCATCTGTGCATCGGAGAGGCAGTCTGCGCCACAATGAAGGAACGGTCTGTCGTCATCACCACTAGGGGCATGCATTACACCATCGTCGACGCCACGCGCTGCCGCGGCCCGTATGAACGGTTAGAAGCGTCCAGCGTCTGGTGCCGTAACTCGCAGCGTCGAAAACGCTACCGATGTCACGCAGCATCACGAAGGAGAGGAGAAGGATGCCGACCACCGCGGCCGCCGGCAGCAGTGCGATTTTCTTTCCGACGGTCATCATT